>Ga0207762_1000085_pt1 | contig 17998 bp, 16 predicted proteins | sample LuqExpMetageno37_FD_187795 | JGI IMG/M metagenome (GOLD analysis project Ga0207762, IMG submission 187795) | Tropical forest soil microbial communities from Luquillo Experimental Forest, Puerto Rico - Sample 37 (SPAdes) | ecosystem: Environmental > Terrestrial > Soil > Tropical forest ...
CGGCGCGCCTTGGCGCCAGCAATCGGAAGTTCTTTTCCTCGGCATAGATCAGCGGGACCAACGAAACGCTTCCTGTCGGCCTTAGCTGGCAGGCAAGACGGACATCGCCCGGAGCGTTGACGCGCTCGAGCGTCTTCCGCTCCGTAGGACCCGGCGGCGGACAGAACTGCTGGCCTGCGGAAATCCGCACACGGCACGTTGAGCACCGTCCTTGACCACCGCAAATCGATGCATGCGGGATATGGTACGCCCGACTCGCCTCCAGCACGGTCCAGCCTGCAGGCACTTCGATATTGCGATTTGGATAGGAGAGGCGGATGACCCCGCGGCGACTTTTTTCAATGACGTTTCGGACCGCGCGGGCGATGACCGTCAGGATGACCAGAAAACCATATGCGAGCAGAAGCTGATCTCGCCATCGTTCGATCGCCGCCCTTTGGGCGAGATACGTAGGACTGAAATAATCGAGCTGGAATTCCACTGCGAATGGGCTCACGACGATCTCTCGTCCGAGATTGACGAAGCCGAGCCCGGACAGGACAGGCAAAAGAAGCGCAATCGCAAATAGAACGAACCTTGCCTTCCGGAACAGGGGTGTTCGATTGTAGGCGAACTGGATGCCGAGACAGCCGTGGATCCAGCCGGGTGCAAGCAAACCAAATTGGCGGCCTTGAGCATTCGATAGCCAGAGGCTCCCGACGATATGGGCATAGTCGGGGACACTGTCGAAAAGTGCATAGGAGATGCGAGTCGCAGCGACATGACCAATCAAAAGAACCGGCAGCCACAGTCCGAGCGCTATTCGCAGAAGCTCGGCCGGCGGCAACCGAAGAGTGCGGCGTTGGTACAGACTGTAAAATGCAAGCGAAATGTGTGCGAGACCTGCGCCATACAAAACGACGGTGCCTGGCCAGCTATGCCAAATGAGGACCGATAAGCGGAGTCCCGCCTCGGCCGTATCAAGCGAAATAAGGCCAAGCGCGTGGTTGCTTAAATGCAAGAATACGTACGTGAAAAGAATAAGTCCTGAGATCAAGCGTATTCTGCGCAAGGTCCGCGACACGCTGTGATCGAAAAGCATATAGCGCCGAATAAAACGTTGTTCAGTTGCTGAACACTATAGCTAGCTACGTGTAGATGACTAGGTATACGAGGATCTCATTCGTCGCGCTAACATCAAACGAAGCTAGGCGCCGGCAGGTAAAAGGGCCCGCGATATTTCAAGAGTCGGCAATACGCCCCGTTGGTAATGGAGAGGAGTTCGATATGTTCCGCACTCGCATGGTGGTAGCAGCTCTGGCAATTGCCTTCAGCGTTCCTCTTTGCAAAGCCGACACATTCCCGACGAAGCCCGTGCATATTTTTGTTCCCTATGCACCGGGCGGCGCTGTAGACGTGCTAGCGCGCACGATCGGGCAAGCACTTTCGAAGACTTGGGGCCGGTTGCCTGTCATCGAGAACCGTCCCGGCGCGGGCGGCATCATTGCCTCGCAGACGGTCGCGCAAGCTGCGCCGGACGGTTACACGATCATCCTCGTCGCCAGTGGACACCCGCTCAATCAATTCATCTACCCCAAGCTTCCGTACGATACTTTCAAGAGCTTCACGGCGATAAGCGAAGTGGCTTATTCTCCGCTCGCGATAGTCGTGTCGAAGGATAATCCAGCGAAGGATCTGCAGGACGTGCTCGCGGCTGCGAGAACGAAGCCCGACTCTCTATCCTACGGCATGTCCGGCATAGGTACCTCGGCGCACCTTGCAGGCGAGTTGCTTAACTACATGGGGCACGTGAAAATCACACCCATTCCTTACAAGGGTGGCGCTCCAGCGCTCATGGCGGTCATGTCCAGAGAGATTCCGATCAGCATTAATCCGATGGCCGAAGTCATCGGCCAGATTGAGGGTGGGACGGTGCGACCGATTGCAGTCACGAGCGCAAAACGCTCGGACGTTCTTCCGAACGTGCCGACGGTCGCGGAGTCGGGTGTGCCTGGTTACGACGCCTCGGTATGGTGGGGGTTCCTCGGCCCGGCCGGGATGCCTCCTGAAATCACGGCTAAGCTGCATCACGATCTCTCGGTCGCGCTGCAGGATGCCAATGTCGTCGCGTACTTGAAGAAGACCGGTTCGACTGCGGTCGGCAGCTCGCCGCAGGAGTTCGAGGCGTATATGCGCGCCGAAGCCGAAAAGTGGGGGCCCGTCATTAAGGCCGCCAACATCAAGGCGGAGTAGAGAAAGGAAAAAGAATCTCTCGCGTTCTCCGAGCTGAGTGGCCAATTAACGAAATTCAAGAGTTGCGAGCGCCGTGCATTGTCGCGTCGGCGTCGGGCGATTCGTGCTTTTGACTAACGTCAGCAGGCAATGCCGAGAGGCCGCCGCTTCGGCTGTGTCGCCGACGATACAGACCGTGCGTCTCCGCGCAAAATTTGCAGAACGAACGCAAGGTTCCTGGGGTGCGATCGCGAAATCCGATTTTGACAGAACGAGGCCAAAGTTCCCAATCTATCTTCCCCTCAAATGTTGACGGAATCAGTATTCCTAGGCTTTCGCAGGATGTTCTCGATCCGAAACTATGGCCTGCAATTCCGCAAACAGCACGTCGATCAGCCGCTCTTTCGGCGATTCCGCAGGCTGCACGATGCCGAGGATGCGGTGGTGTCGCCCTCCGCCGAACGGAACGCGCTTGACCGCGAACAGCGCGTGGCCGGGAAACCGGCGCCCTGGCACGATCGAAACGCCGTGGCCGTGATGCACCATCGCTTCGATCGCTTCCAGCCAGTCGAGCCGCATGGCCTCGCGCACTTTCAAATTGGCCTCGCGGAGCGCGCGCTCGATGATCTGGCCGACGGCGGCGGTCGGGCTGTAGCGGATGAACGGATAGGTTTGCGCGAGTTTCTTGGGGCTGTCCTCGACCGCGCCCGGCGGCGCGATCATGACGAGCGGTTCGGTCAAAAAAGGTCGCCACGCAAGATCGCGCCGCGTCCCGTCGTAATCTGAGACGATGGCGGCATCGAGGGCGCGGCTGCCGACCTGCTGCAGCAGTTCCTCGGAAAATCCGGACACGATCTCGATGTGCAAATTAGGATAGCGCTCGCGGATGATGGTGAGCACCGGCGGAAGTACGCCGGTCAATGTGCTGCCGACCGCGCCGAGCCTGATGCGGCCCTCGACGGCGCCATTCGCGGCCACGGCGCTCTGGATGTCCTCATAGGCCGCGATCAATTCGCGCGCCTTCGCGACGAGCGCTTGCCCTGCCTCGTTGAGCGCCGGTGGCCGCGTGCTGCGGTCGAACAGCGCGACATGAAGCTCGTCCTCCAGTCCGCGCATCTGCGTGCTGACCGCGGACTGGCTCAGATTGACCGCGCGCGCCGCCGCCGCGAACGAGCCGTGCTCAGCGATGGCAACCAGAGTGCGAAAGGCGCGCAACGACATGGTCCGAACCTAGCACATCTTCAGAAAAACTGTAGTCGATCTTCAATGATCTGCGTTTTTGTTGAAGGTGTCGCAAGAGTAGGATGAGCTTGAATCTCACCGGGCCACCCGGAGCGCGTGGCCACTTCTGAGAACGAAATAATGACCGAGACAATGCACGTATCGATCTGGCGCGGCGGGGCGGACGGCGCCTATGTCGACTACGAGGTGCCGCGGCTGGAGAGCCAGACCGTGCTCGACGTCGTTACCTACGTGCAGCGGCAGCTCGATCCGAGCCTCGCGTACCGCTTTGCCTGCCGCGTCGGCGTCTGCGGCTCCTGCGCAATGACGGTGAACGGCGTGCCGCGCTGGACCTGCCGCACGCACGTGTCGAAGGTCGCGCACGGCAACAGGCTCACGCTCGCGCCCTTGCGTAATCTGCCGGTGATCAAGGATCTGGCTGCCGACATGACGCGCTTCTTCGAGAAGTGGCAGCAGGCGAAGGGCGTATTCGCGCCGTCGGCGACGCGCAACGAGACCGTCGCCGCGATCCGCCCGGACAGTCCCTCGCGTATCGCCATCGACAAGGCAATCGAATGCATCAACTGCGGCGTCTGCTATTCCGCCTGCGATACGGTGGCGTGGGATGTGGACTATCTCGGCCCCGCCGCGCTCAACCGCGCCTGGACGCTGGTGAACGACCCGCGCGACGCGGACAATAAAAAGCGCCTGATGGCCGTGACCGGCAAAGGCGGCTGCCAGAACTGCCACACGCATGTCTCCTGCGAGCGGCTGTGCCCGAACAAGATCAGCCCGACCGACTCGATCGCCGGGCTGAAGCGGCGAGCGGCGAGCGCCTACGTCAAAGGGGAGCTGTGATGAGCTTCCGGCTCTATCTCCTGCAGCGGCTAACGGCCGCGCTGATGGTGCCGCTCATCGCCGCGCACATCGTGACGATCATCTACGCCACGCGTCACGGTCTATCCGCGGCGGAGATTTTGAGCCGCACGCGCGGCTCGCTTACCTGGGCGTCGTTCTATGGCCTGTTCGTGCTGCTCGCGGCGACGCATGGTGCGATCGGCCTGCGCGTCGTCGCCGGAGAATGGACGTCGCTGCGCGGCCGCTCGCTCGATGCGCTGATGCTCGCGGCCGGAGCCATCCTCACGCTGCTCGGTGCGCGCGCCGTTTACGCCGTGGTGGCCGCATGACCACAATTACGCAAGACGCCCCGCGCCGCGCACGCGATTTCGTCTGGTACGCCGTGCTGGTGCACCGCATCTCCGGCGTGCTGCTCGCCTGCTTCCTGCCGGTGCATTTCCTCGTGCTCGCGCTCGTCCTGACGAATGCGGCCGGCTTCGACGGCTTTATCGCCTGGACGGAGCAGCCGCTTGTGCAACTCGCGGAGGCGGTCCTCGTCTTCCTGCTCACCGTGCATCTGCTCGGCGGTCTGCGGGTGCTGCTGGTCGAATTCCTGTCCTGGCAGGCACGGCGCAAGGACACCGTCGCATTGGCGCTCGGCATCGCCGCTTTGATCGCGATCGGATTTTACATTGGATGTCGCTGAATGGTTGAACGGCTTGAAACCGACATTCTCATTCTTGGCGCCGGCGGCGCCGGCCTGTTTGCAGCATTACATGCGCATCAGGCAAATCCGGCGCTGGACATTACTGTCGCGTCGAAAGGCCTACTCGGCAAATCCGGCTGCACGCGCATGGTGCAGGGCGGCTACAACGTCGCGCTGCACAAGGGCGACTCGGTCGAGCGCCATTTCATGGACACGATCGAAGGCGGCAAGTGGCTGCCCAACCAGGATCTCGCCTGGACGCTCGTCACCAAGGCGATCGAGCGCGTGCAGGAGTTAGAAAACGAGGTCGGCTGCTTCTTCGATCGCAATCCGGACGGCAGCCTGCACGGCAAGGCGTTCGCCGGCCAGACCTTCGACCGCACGGTGCACAAAGGCGACCTCACCGGCATCGAGATCATGAATCGGCTGATGGAGCAGGTCTGGGCGCGGCCGATCAAGCGGCTGGAAGAATACCGCGCGCTCGCATTTATTCCGGAAAAGGACGGCAGTGCGGTTGCCGGCGTGCTGTTCCTCGACATTCGTTCCGGCGAGTTCGTCTACGTCGCCGCGAAAGCTGTGCTGCTCGCGACCGGCGGCGGCCCGACCATGTACCGCTATCACACGCCCTCCGGCGACAAGAGCATGGACGGGCTGGCGATGGCGCTGCGCTTCGGCCTGCCGTTGCGCGACATGGAGATGGTGCAATTCCATCCGACCGGCGTGCTCGCCGGGCGCGACACGCGCATGACCGGCACGATCATCGAGGAGGGCCTGCGCGGCTCCGGAGGACACCTGCTCAACGGCGCGAAAGAGCGGTTCATGTTCAATTACGATCCGCGCGGCGAGCGCGCGACGCGGGACATTGTCTCGCGCTCGATGTTCGCCGAGATGCGCGCGGGCCGCACCACGCCGGAGGGCGGACTTTATATTTCCATGGGCCATCTCGGCCCGGAGAACGTGCGCAAGCAGTTCAAGGGCATGGTCGAGCGCTGCGCCGACTGCGGCTTCGATCTCGCCGGCGGCTTGGTCGAAGTGGTGCCGACCGCGCACTATCTGATGGGCGGCGTGGTCTGCAAGGTCGACACCGCAACCGAGATCGAAGGCCTTTATGTCGCGGGAGAGGATGCCGGCGGCGTGCACGGCGCCAACCGCCTCGGTGGCAACGGCGTCGCCAACTCGACCGTGTTCGGCGGCATCGCGGGCGAGACGATGGCGCGCGATCTTGCGCGCGGGCTCAGCTTCCGCGCCGCGGATGAAGACGCGATCAAGGCGGAATGCGCGCGCGCCGAGGTGCCACTCAAGCGCAAGGCGGGCGATCTCAATCGCCTGCGCGAGACCTTGCTCGACCTGATGTGGGACGACGTCGGCATCGTGCGCGATGAGGCCTCGTTGCGACGGGCGACCGGCAGGCTCGGCCAGGTCGAAAGCGAACTGCTCACGATCGGCATCGGCGAAAGGGGCCGCGCCTTCAACATGACCTGGTCGGATTGGCTGAATCTGCGCTCGCAGATCGAGACGTCGCAAGTGATTGCGCAGGCCGCGCTGAAGCGGGAGAATTCGCGCGGCGCGCATTTCCGCTCGGATTTTCCGGAGCCCGGCGACCTCGGCACCTCGCGCTACACACTTGTGCGCCAGTTCGGCGAATGGCTCGACGTCTCGGACGCGCCGGTCGAGTTCACGCATGTACGCCCGGGCGAAACCTTGCTGAAGGAAGCCGCAGAGTAGAGCCGATGATCAGAATCGCGACGCTTCAGGAAACGGCGGAGAAACTGATGGCGACCGCCGCCATCGAAATTCCGCGCGACTATCTCGACGGCCTGCGCAAATGCGCCGACACCGAAAAGGGCGAACTCTCCGCCTTCGTCATCAAGGCGATGCTCGACAATTACGACGCGGCCGAAGAGGACCGCCGGCCGATGTGCGGCGACACCGGCTGTCCGCGCTGGTACGTGAAGATCGGCAACGAGGCGGCAATCGAAGGCGGGCCCGTCGCGCTCGAATCCACGCTGCGCCGCGCGACCGCGAACGCCACCGCCGAGGTGCCGCTGCGGCCGAACCGCGTGCATCCGCTCTGGCGCACCGACCACAATAACAATGTGGGCATCGGCGCGCCGGAGATCGAATATTCCTTCCATCCGGACGCCGACTGGATCGAACTCACGACCGTGCACAAGGGCGGCCTGTTCGGCTCCGACTACCGCATGCTGTTTCCCGCCGACGGCATCGACGGCATCAAGCGCTTCTATCTCGACACGTTGATCGCGTTCGGCAAGCGCGGGCTCGCCTGTCAGCCGGCGATCGTCGGCGTCGGCCTCGGCGGCAACAAGGATACCTGCATGGTGCTCGGAAAGCAGGCCGCCTGCCTGCGCACCGTCGGGTCGCGCAATCCAGATCCGAAGATCGCAGCGCTGGAAGACGAATTGAAACGGCTTGGCAATTCGATCGGCATGGGCGCGATGGGCTTCATGGGCTCGTCGATGGTGGTCGATTGCCACATCGAGGTCGGCTACTGCCACACCGGCGGCATGCCGATGAGCGTGCACATGTTCTGCTTGTCCTCGCGCCGCGCCTGCGCGCGCGTGCATGCGGACGGCCGCATGACTTTCCGCACAGATCCGCGGTGGTTCACCGATTATTCGCGGCGCGACACGGTCGATTGGCCGGCGCATGCGGCGCAAGCGGCGGAGTGACGTCATGACGCTCAAGACTGTTCAGTTGTCACTGCCCGCAACGACCGCCGATCTTGCCAAATTGGAATTGGGCACGGTCGTCTATCTCAACGGTCGGCTCTTCACCGCGCGCGAAGGCGTTTATCACCATGCGGTGGAAGAAGGCCACGGCCTGCCCGCCGGACCGGACGAGATCGGCCGCGCGAATTTCCACTGCTCGCCGGCAGCCAACATCGCTGACGACGGCACCATGACGGTGGGCGCGGTGACCGCCACGGCCTCGTTCCGCTTCGGCAAATATCTCGAGCGCTGGTTTGAGCTGTCGAAATGCAACGTCATCATCGGTAAAGGCGGGATGACGAGCGAGATGTACAAGAAGCATTTCGTGCCGAACGAGGCGATCTATCTCACCACGGTGGGTTATGGCACGGGCGCGCTGCTCGGGCGCGGCATCAAGAAGGTCGCCGGCGTGTACTGGCGCGAGGAGTTGGGTCTCGCGCAGGCGATCTGGGTGCTCGACGTCGAGAATTTCGGTCCGTTCCTGGTCGAAAGCGATATGCGGGGCAATTCGCTATTTGAGCGCGAAAACGCAAAGATCGCGCCCGGCCTCGACGCGCTCTACGCCGGCACGCGTCCCGCGACGCTTCGCCGTTTCGGCGAGACCAGCGACAAGGCGGATGAGATAATTTGAAAACCAGCAATACGCTATAAAACCAACACCGCGCCCGACGCCATAAGTAGGATCGCCAGCGCCTGCCGGAAGCGGCGCTCGTCCATGCGCCCGTAAATTCGCCAGCCGATCCACGTGCCGACGAGCAGCGGCGGCAATGCCTCGATGAGCAAAACAAGCGCCGTCGTGTCGCGCGTGACCAGCACAATGCCGACGAGCGAGATCGTCTGAATCACGATGATGTAGGGCTGATAGACGCCGCGCGCGATCTGCCTCGGCCAGCCGCGCAGTTGCGTCCAGATCGTCGGCAGCACGCCGGAATACCCGCCGATGCCGCCCAGGATGCCGCCGATGAAGCCGACCGCCGCGTCCGCCTTGCGCCCGGCGCGCTCGACGCGATGGAAATGCGGGCGCGATAATACGAACGCGCCGAAGGCGATCAGGAAGATGCCGAGCGCTGCCTTAAGCACGTTCGGCGCCGTATAGGCGAGCAGATAGACGCCGACCGGCACGCCCAGCAGTCCTCCAGCGACGAACGGCGCGAGCCGCTTGGGCTCGATGAATTTGCGCTGCGGCCACAGCGTGGAGAGATGCAGCAGCACGCCGCAGCCGGTGGCGAGCACGGCGGAATGCACGGGATCGATGCGGTGCAGCCAGATCGAGGTCGCGGCGAGCGCGAATGCGAAGCCGCTCGCGCCGGCGGTGATGGCGCCCAGCAGCGCGCCGAGCCAAAGGATGCCGAGCGTATCGAGGCTGATGCCGCCGAACATGTCAGGCGGGCACCGTCGCGATTGTGCGCATGCTCTTTCTCCTCCCGCCGCATTCTGTTGTTGTTATCTTTCTGATCGCACGTTTTCGCGGAGACATCCATGTCCGATCTTGCCCGCTCGATCGTCGCCACGCTGGAGGAGCGCTTCGGCGAGACGTTCCAGGTCGATGAGACATTGAGCGGGCTGCCCGAACTCCTGAGCCAGGCGGCGCATCTCGCGCACCGGCGCTATCTGCCGCGCGCCGTCGATGCCGACCTGCTGCGGCTTCTCTGCGCCTGCGCGCTGGCGGCGCCGACGAAGAGCGACCTGCAGCAGGGCGACATCCTGGTCGTGCGCGACAAGGGAAAGGTCGCCGCGATCGCAGCGATGATCCCGGACATGCCGTGGATCGCGCAGGCGCCGGTGTTTCTCATCTTTCTCGCCAACGGCCGCCGCCTGCCGCAGATCGCAAAATGGCGCGGCAAACCGTTCCCGAACGATCATCTCGATCTGTTCTTCAACGCGAGCGTGGACGCTGCAATCGTGCTGGCGCAGTTCGTGCGCGCGGCGGAGGCGGTCGGCCTCGGCTGCTGCCCCGTCAGCGTCATTCGCGATCGTGCGCAGACGATCGCGGACATGTTCGCGCTGCCGGAGAAAGTCGTGCCGGTCGCCGGCCTTTGTCTCGGCTGGCCGGCGGCGGAGGGCGCGATCAGTCCGCGTTTGCCACTGTCGGTGCGCGCGCACGAAGAGCGCTTTAATGACGATGGACTCGAAGAGAAGATCGACGCCTACGACCGCCGCCGCGCCGCCTTGCGTCCCTACCGCACGCAGCGCGACCCTGCGCGCTTCGGCGATGCTGGTTTCTACGGCTGGTCGGAGGACAAGGCGCGTCAATACGCTGTCCGGCAGCGCGCCGACTTCGGCGCCTTCGTGCGCAGGCAGGGGTTCAATTTGGAATGACCATCACGGGCATGACCCGGAGCGGACGGCACTACGTCTTCTTGATCCGAAACACCAGCACTTCGCCGTCCTGCGACTTGGCGGCGAGCTGATCGCCGGTCTGGCGCACGAGGTTGGGGATGTCGATTGCGGACAGCGGATCGGTGCACTCAATGGTGAGCTCGTCGCCGCTCGCCATGCCGGAAAGCAGCTTCTTGGTGCGCAGCGCCGGCAGCGGGCATTTCAACCCGCGCAGATTCGCGGTCTTTTCGGCCATCGGTCCTCGCTTGCGGTTGCGGTAGGACGTTTGCCGTCGCAAGGTCAAGGCATGACGCAGACGATCGTGCGATTGACGCCTCTGGCGGAAGTGCTGGCCCTGATCGAAGCCGAGGTTAAACCGGTCGCGCCGTGCGAACGGGATACCGCTGCGGCGGTTAGTTGCGTGCCCGCGGCAGACGTCATCGCGCCCGCACGGCCGAGCAGGATCATCGCGCTCAATGACGGCTGGGCGCTGTGCTCGGAAGAAACCCACGGCGCGAGTGGCTACGCGCCGGCGCTGCTGAGCACCGCACCGGAACGGATCGAGACTGGTCAGGCGATGCCGCCGGGCTGCGATTGCGTTGCGCCGGTCGACGTAGTGCGCATGAGCGGCGCCCAAGCCGAAGCGCTCGCCGAAATCGGTCCGGGAGAAGGCGTGCTTCCCGCCGGCGGCGATCATGACGGCGAAGCGCCGCTTGCGCGTGTGGGCGAACGGCTGACGCAATTGCAAGCCGCCGCCTTTGCCGCGCTCGGAATTGCAAAAATACCGGTGCGCAAACCGCGCATGGTTGTCGCGTGCGTGCACGACGATCCGATCCTTGCTGCGAGCGCAGATGCCATTGCGACCGAAGCAGCGCATCACGGAGCGGCTATAAAAAGAGCCGCCCACCCTGATAGTGCGTTGGCGACGAAAGACACGGATGCAATTGCCGTCATCGGCGGCACTGGAACAGGCCGCAACGACGTAAGCGCGGAGGCGCTCGCCCGCGCCGGCCGCCTCGCCATGCATGGAATCGCGCTAGCGCCGGGCGAGACGACCGGCTTCGGCTTTGTCACAGACCGTCCCGTCCTGCTGCTGCCCGGCCGTCTCGACGCGGCAATCGCGACGTGGCTGATGCTAGGGCGTCCGCTGCTTGATCGCCTTGCGGGTGCCACGGCACCATCGGTGCGTCCGCAAACGCTCACACTCGTGCGGAAAGTGACTTCCACCGTCGGGCTGACCGAGGTCGTCCCCGTGCGTCGCAACGGCAGCGGGGCCGAGCCGCTGGCGAGCCGGTATTGGCCGCTCTCGGCGATTGCCCGCGCCGATGGCTATCTCGTGATTTCGCCCGAAAGTGAGGGCGCTTCCGCCGGGTCCGTCGTTCAGGTATGGCCGTGGCCATGAGCCAAGCGGAAACCCTGCCAGACAAGGACTTGATGGCGCGCGTGCGCGCGGCCGCGCGGCAGGAGCAGTTCCTGGAGGTCGTCTCCGCCGACGAGGCACGCGCGCGTTTTTCGCTCGCCATCGACCTGGCGCCGCTCGAGCCCGAACGCGTGACCCTCTCTGCCGCGCTCGGCCGCGTGCTGGCGCGCGACGTGGTCGCGGCGGTCGATGCGCCGCCGTTCGACCGTTCCAATGTCGATGGGTTCGCCCTGCGCGCGGCGGACACGGTCGGGGCGAACGATCTCCAGCCCAAGACGCTTCACCTCAATGCCGAAGTGATCGCGTGCGGCAATCCCCCTGCGCTCGCCGTCGCGCCCGGCACCGCGACCGCGATTGCGACGGGCGGCGTCATCCCGCGCGGCGCCGACGCCGTGGTGATGATCGAGCAGACTGAATTGATGGACGCCGATCCGCCGCGCATCGAGCTGCGCCGTGCCGCTGGCCCAGGCCAGTTCATCTCCTATGCAGGTTCCGACATCGCGCGCGGCGAAACGTTGCTGCGGAGGGCTGCACGCATCGGCTCGCGCGAGATCGGCATGCTCGCGGCCGGCGGCTTCGCCGACGTCGATGTCGTACGCAAACCGAAAATTGCAATTCTCTCAACCGGCGACGAACTGGCGCAGCTCGGCGCGCCGCTTCCGCCCGCCAGCGTCTACGACAGTAACAGCGCGATCCTCGCCGCGGCGATCACCGAAGCCGGCGGCGAGCCGGTCGGCTTCGGCGCGGTTCCGGACGACGAGGCGGCACTCGAGAAGACCGTGCGCGACGCGCTCTCCGCCTGCGACATGGTCGTGCTGTCCGGCGGCACGTCGAAGGGCGCGGGCGATCTGTCGCACGCCATCGTCTCGAGGCTCGGCCGGATCGTCGTGCACGGCGTCGCGCTCAAGCCGGGCAAACCGCTCTGCCTCGGCATCGTGCAGGGCAAGCCGATCGTCGTGCTGCCCGGTTTCCCAACTTCGGCGATTTTTACTTTCCACGGCTTCGTCGCGCCGGTGATCCGCGCGCGCGCCGGTCTGCCGCCGGAAGCGGCGGAAGAGGTCAGTGCGCGCGTGCCGGTGCGCATCGCAAGCGAGCTCGGCCGACAGGAGTTCGTGCTGGTCTCGCTGGTGCGCGGCGAGGACGGGCTCGTCGCGTTTCCGATCGGCAAGGGCTCCGGCGCGGTGACGAGCTTCTCGCAGGCCGACGGGTTCCTCGCCATCGACGCGCTCGCACCCGCGCTCGATGCCGACACCCTCGCGCGCGTCACCTTGATCGGCAGCGCGGCGGAAGCGCCCGATCTCGTCATCATGGGCAGCCACGACGTTGCGCTCGATGCGATGATAGGTTCGCTCAGCGAGCGCGGCTATTCCGCGCGCGTGCTGGCGATCGGCAGCCTCGGCGGCGTCGCGGCGGCGAGCCGCGGCGAATGCGATATCGCGCCGGTGCATCTGATCGATCCGCGCACAGGCCAATACAACGTGCATCTCGCGACGCCAGGACTATCGCTCGTGCCCGGCTGGCGGCGCATGCAGGGAATATTATATCGGCCCGGCGACAAGCGCTTCGAAGGACGCAGCGCGGACGATGCTCTTGCCGAGGCGCTTGCGGATGTGAACGCGCTGATGGTCAACCGCAACGCGGGCTCCGGCACGCGCGTGCTGATGGACCGCATGCTCGAAGGAAAGCGGTTGCCCGGCTACGCCAACCAGCCGAAATCGCACAACGCGGTCGCTGCCGCGATCGCGCAGGGCCGGGCGGACTGGGGTCTCGCCATCGCGCCGGTCGCCAGGATGTACGGTCTCGGCTTCGTCCCCGTCGCGCCGGAGCATTACGATTTCCTCGTCGCCGATGCGCGGCGCGAGCGCCCGGCCGTGCGGGCGTTCTTAGCGGCGCTGCGTGACGAGGCGACGCGCGCGCGGATTCGCGAGTTAGGCATGGAAATGCCGGATTAGCGCATGCTGGCGCGTGGCAAGTCGATTCGACTCGTAGCCGCTTGTGGCCTGCTCTTTTCAATTCTCCCATTTTCTCCCGCTCACGCGCAGTTACGCGGGCATGGCGGTCCCGTGCGCGCGCTAGCGATTTCCGCCGACGGCGAACACGCCGTCTCCGGCAGCTTCGATACCTCCGCCATCCGCTGGTCGCTCGCGCGCAACGTCGCCGAGCAGGTGCTGCGCTTCCACGATGCCGCCGTGAATGCGGTCGCCTATCTCGACGCCGCCCGCGTGGTCACCGCGGGCGCGGACGGCAAGATTGCGATTTGGACCCCGGGCAACCCGGCGCCGGACAAGGTGCTCGAAGGCCACAGCGCGCCGATCGCATCGATTGCGATCTCGCCCGATGGAAAACTCATTGCCTCGGCGTCATGGGATCACACCGTGCGGCTGTGGCCGCTCGCCGACGGCAAGCCGCGCGTGCTCGAAGGGCATGCGCAAAACGTCAACGGCGTCGCATTCACGCCGGACGGCAAGTCCGTGGTCAGCGCCGGTTATGACGCCACCATCCGCATCTCGCCGTTGACCGGCTCCGCGGCCACGATCCGCACGATGGCGACGCCGCTCAATGGCGTCGCGGTCGCTCCAGATGGCGAGATCGTCGCCGGCGGCGCAGACGGCAAACTGTACTTCCTCTCACCCGCCGGCGAGCCGCGCGGCGACGTGCAGGCTTCGCAGACCCCGATCATAGCACTCGCGCTCTCGGGCGACGGCAAGCTCGTCGCCGCCGCCGGCATCCGCGGCGCGGTCGCGCTAGTCGACCGCGCGACGCGCAAGGTGCAGCACGTGCTGGTCGGTCCCGGCCTACCGGTTTGGTCGGTCGCGTTCCTGCCCGACAGCCGCACCTTGCTCACCGGCGGGACCGACCGCGTGATCCGCCGCTTGAATGCATCGACCGGCGAGCCGGCCGACACGCTTCTTATCGGCGCGCCCGACGATCCGCTCGCGGCCTACGCCGGCGATCCCGGCGCGCGCGTCTTCCGCGCCTGCGTCGCCTGCCACACGCTCAAAGCCGACGAAGTCAGCAAGGCCGGCCCGTCGCTCTGGCACATCTTCGGCCGCAAGGTCGGCTCGCTGCCCGGCTATCGCTATTCCGACGCACTGACGAACCTGAGCATCGTGTGGACGCCGGAGACGGTTTCTAAAATGTTCGAGGTTGGCCCGATGACCTACACGCCGGGTACCAAGATGCCGGAGCAGACCATCGGCTCGGCCGAAGACCGCCAGGCGCTGGTGGAGTTTTTAGAGAAGGTGACGCAGTAGCTCCGGCTCGCTGAGCTGGCCGACCCTCTCCCCCAGGGGAGGGTGGAAGCTACTTCTTCTCCCGCTCGCGCAAGAAATCCTCCGTCGTGCGCGGCTTGGGTCGCGCCGGCGCGCCGAAGGGGTCGAACTGCTCCTCCGCCATTGCATTGACGCGGCAGTCCTCGCACATGCGGATGACGTCGAGGCGCTTCTTGGAATTCGCAAACATCCAGTGCTTGCCTTCGAGCTTGGCGATGACGCGCTCGACCGAGCTTTTAACGCCGAACGGCTTGCCGCAGCGGATGCACTCGTAGGGGTCTTCCTGCTTCAAGACGCGCGCCATCGCGGTCGCCGCGCGGAAGTCGATCTGCGGCTCAAGCGCGATCACCTTCTCGGGGCACGTCGCCTGACAGAGACCGCATTGCACGCAGGCGTCTTCGGTAAAGCGCAGCGTCGGCCGGTCGGGATCGCTTCCCATTGCGCCGGTCGGGCAGGCCGAAACGCAAGAGAGACAGAGCGTGCAGCCTTCCGCGTTGAGCACCACGGTGCCGAACGGCGCGCCCGCGGGCAGCGGCACGATGTCGGCCGGTGCGGGTGCGACGGCGTGCAGTTCGCGCAACGATAGCCGCGTCAGTTCGCGCGGCATGCCGACGGGCACGAAGCTCGCCGCGCGCGCAGCCGGCACGCAGTCGATCGCGCGCAGCGCCGCGCTCAAAGTATCCGGATCGTCGGTCTCAATGGTAGCGATGCGCAAGCCGGCAAAGCCAAGTCTTATCAGGATCGGCTCGGCGAGTGCGATGGTGCGATAGAGGCCGGCGAGATCGTGCATCGGCTTGGCGCGCGTGAGGAATCGCACGGCGCTTGCGCCGTAGGCGAAGGCGGCCGTCACCGCATCGAGCCCGATTTGCGTGATCTCGTTGACCGCGACCGGCAGCGCGTTCGCCGGCAGCCCGTCGCCGAAGCGTGCAAGTGCGTCGATCAGTTCGACGCCCTGCTCGCCGTCGTGGAAGAGGATGATCGCGCGCGTGCCGCCAGCCTGCCCATAGGCCGCCAGCATCGCGCGCAGGCGCGTCAGCAGCGTGCCGCTCGGCGGCACCGCGTAAGCCGCCGCACCGGTTGGACACGCGGCCGCGCATTGCCCGCAGCCAGCGCAGATTTTTGCATCGATCGCGACATGGTCGCCGTTCGGCGTGATGGCACCCGTCGGGCAGAGATCGAGGCAGCGGTGGCACCCGACGATCTTCGAGCGGCTGTGCGCGCAGAGTTCGGCCGTGAAAGTGATGTTGCGCGGCTTCTCGAACGTGCCTGTGAGGTCGCGCGCTTTCAGCACTGCACGCAACACGGCCGCCGGATCGCTCGGATCGGCGCGCAAGTAGCCGTCGCGCAGATCGGCCGAGGGAAACAGTGGCGTGCCCCCGGAGAGATCGAGCAAGATGTCGCAGCGCGAGGTCATGCCGTCGCGCGGGCTCGCGAATTTGAGTTCGTCGCGCGAGGACGGCTGCGGCATCGCGCACTGATCGACGGTGACATCGAATTCGCCGAGCACGCCCTTCGCGCTTCGGATCTTTCCGCGCGCGACCGGAAACGACGTGACGCGCGGCGGCGCGACGTCCGCGCCGGGCGTGAGCAGCACGGTGATGTCGAGATGGTCGGCCAGGAGTTTCGCGGCTTCGAGCGCCTGCACGTCCTTGCCGTAGATGAGCGTCGTGCCTTCGCTCGAAAGCTCGATCGTCGGCACGTCGGGTACGGGCTCGAGCGCGGCGGCGATCAGTGCGGCCATCTTCGGCCCCGCCTGCAGCGCGTCGCTCGACCAGCCGGCGTTCTCGCGGATGTTCACGAACGAGACTTGCGTCTCCGTATTTTCCGCGGATTCCGCGAATACCGGCGATTCCTGCGTGCAGGCGACCAGGATCGACTCGCCCGCGCTTGCCGCGTTACGGAAGCGCTCGAGCTCGCTGCGGCAGAACTGCCGACCTTCGATCACCTCGGCTCCGCGGCACACCTTGCGCACGGCGTCGCCCGCGAGCGGCATGGTGTCCTCGCAGGAGCAGATCAGGATCATGCGCGGCCGTTCGGCCATGTCGTGGTCCCCTAGCACCGCAAGCCCTGGCGTCTGCGGTTCTTGCGGTATAATCACCGGAATTGAAAAGGGAAAGGAAGACAGGATGCCGCAGGCTCCGGCGGCGATCGAGCCGGAATTGAGGCTGCCGCCCTCCTTCACGCCAGTGCGCCTGCGCGAGCGCGGCGACGCCTTCGCGCATGCGGTGTCGATTGCGGCGAAGGAGGGCGCCGGAACCCTGGTGCATGTCGGCCGCTTCGATCTCGCCGAATTCGCATTGGTGCTGGAGCCGGATGAGCCGCTCACGCGTGCGCGGCTCGGCTTCTATGCCGGCATGGCGGCGCTGACCGAGGCGCTGGTCGCCTACGCGCCGCCGGAGACGCTCATCGAGATCAGCTGGCCCGACGCGGTCACCGTCAATTTCGGCCTGGTCGGCGGCGGACGGCTGGCGTGGCCGGACGGCGTCGCCGAGACTGAGGTGCCGCCCTGGCTCGTTTTCGGTGGCATGATCCGCACCAATCTGATGGACATGCACGAGCCCGGGCTCAACCCAAACGTCACCTCGCTCGCGCAGGAAGGCTTTGAGAGTATCGAGGCTCGCGACGTGATCGAAAGCTTCGCGCGCAGGTTCATGGTCGCGCTCGACGGCTGGCAGGAAACGGGCTTTGCCGTCGTCGCTCAGAGCTATCTCGAACTGATGCCGCGCGAGGAAGGCTTATCGCGCTCGATCGCCGAGAACGGCGATCTGCTGCTGCGCCGCGACGGGAAGGTCGAACGCCGCGCCTTCCTGCCCGCGCTCGAGCAGGCGCAATGGTACGACCCGCAGACGAAAGCGCCGCGCGCATGAAATTGCTGCGCACGATCATGCTCGATCCGTCCGACACCTTCGTGTTCGACCCGCCCGCCGAACCGGGCGAATGGGCGGTGTCCGGCGCGTTCTGCTTCTGGCATCGCGAGTCGGCGAGTTTGCATGGAAAAGCGCGCTCCGCTTTCCGCAGCGGATTTCTGGGCGTCAATTCGCTCGGCTGGTCCACGCTCGTGCAGATCGTTGCGGCGAGCGAAGACGACTGCACGGCGCTGCGGGACCTGCTCGCGAAGCAACTCCTCACACATTTCGGCGCGCCGGACGAAGCGGCGGCGCGTGCGGCGGCCGACGACGAGATCGCGTTCGTGCAGTCGCTGTGCAGCGAGCCGCAGGATTCGCTGGTCGCCGTGCACCGCAATTTCGAGAACGGCGAGGTGCGCGAGCAATTCCGCACTTTG
>Ga0207762_1000089_pt1 | contig 17795 bp, 12 predicted proteins | sample LuqExpMetageno37_FD_187795 | JGI IMG/M metagenome (GOLD analysis project Ga0207762, IMG submission 187795) | Tropical forest soil microbial communities from Luquillo Experimental Forest, Puerto Rico - Sample 37 (SPAdes) | ecosystem: Environmental > Terrestrial > Soil > Tropical forest ...
CGACCACGGGCAGCATTTCCTTCGGCATGGCCTTGGTAGCTGGCAGGAAGCGGGTTCCCAAACCGGCGACTGGGAAAATGGCTTTACGAATACGGGTCATGCGGAATTTGCCGTCATTTTGGGGGCGTTAATAAACTATTTGAGTCGGCACAAAGCATGTCGTTTATCGTGGGTCTATATGGCGCCCGAATGGTAAATTATTAACGCTGTTGAAACGATATCGGGGCACCCATAGGAGGGGATCTAGGGCGGACCCGCTCGGCATGCGCAAAACCTATGGCTATCTTTTGACCGCGGCCCTATTGGCGGCCGCGAGCGGCGCTGCGGGGCAATCGCGCGGCGACAACTCCTATTCCGGGGTAACCGGGACAATCCCAGCCGCACGCGTATCTTTGGCCGCTGCGTCTGATTGGAGCGGTGAGTCCGGTTCCTCCGGCGATCCTCGTATGACTGCTGCCGCGATCCGCGCTGGCGCGGCAAATTTCCACGATTGCCTTGAACGCCTCTGGCCGGCGGCGGCCCGACGCGGCGTCGCGCGCTCGACCTTCGTCGCCTATACAACATCGCTGACGCCCGATCTGCGCATCATGGACCTGCTCGACGCGCAGCCGGAGTTTACCAAGACGCTCTGGGATTATCTCGACCTGCTGGTAAACGACGAGCGCATCGCACAGGGGCGGGCGCTTCTGCAGAAATATCGTGCGACGTTTGATGCGGTAGAGCGCGTCTATGGTGTGGACCGCTACGTCATCACCGCGATTTGGGGCGTCGAAACCAACTACGGCACGCTTGGCGGCGAGCGTCCGGTGATTCGCTCGACCGCGACCCTCGCCTGCATCGGCCGTAGACAGAGTTATTTCCGTGAGGAATTCCTCTCGGCGCTGGAAATTCTCGAGCGCGGCGACGTGCGGCCCGAGCGCTTTGTCGGTTCTTGGGCTGGCGCGTTCGGCCCGACGCAATTCATGCCGACCGCGTTCAAGAAGTACGCCGTCGATTTCGACCGCGACGGCCGTCGCGACGTGATCGATTCGGTTCCGGACATCATCGCTTCGACCGCCAATAATCTGCGCACAGACGGTTGGGTGAGCGGGCAAACCTGGGGCTACGAGGTCGTGGTGCCGGCGAACTTCGATTTCAAGCTCGCCGATCGGAGCGAGGCGATGACAATCCGCGATTGGGAGCGTTACGGGCTCACGCGTCCAGGCGGCAAGCCGTTCCCGCGGCTGGACGACAGTGCATTTCTGCTGATCCCGGCCGGCGTGCAGGGGCCCGGATTCCTGACGCTGAAGAATTTCCGCGTCATCATGCGTTACAACCCGGCCGAGGCCTACGCGCTCGCGATCGGCCATTTGGCCGACCGCTTGCGTGGAGCCGAGCCGTTTGCGCAAAGCTGGCCGCGCTATGAGCGGGTTCTATCCCGCGAGGAACGGCTGGAGCTGCAACAATTGCTGGTGCGGCGCGGGTACGATCTCGGCGAGCCGGATGGCCAACTCGGCGCCAAAACGCGGGCGGCGATCAGGGATTTCCAGGCCAAGATCGGGCAGGTTTCCGATGGCTTTGCCTCGGCGGTTATCCTCGACCAACTGCGGGCCCGTTAGCGCCTCAGGGTGACCTACCTTGAGTTGACATTTTTTGCGTATTCAAGGCCCTTTGGACGGCTGGCCTTTTTCCTTTATATATTAGGGCGTTGGACATCGCATGTTTGGCAAGATCCGGGTCTCGCATTGGCTGATCGTCGCCGCCATTCTGGTACTGTCAGAAGGTGCGTCGGTGCTCGCGCTTACGGTAACGGCACAGGCGCAATGGCGCGATGATCGAAATAACTTTTTCAGTCGGCAACGCCCGCAATCGTTTGGCGGTTTCTTCGACGGATTTTTTGGGTCATCGAACCGGCAATATTACCAACAATATTACCAAGTCGAGCCGGTGCCGCCGCCCCAGCGCACCGACGATTCGCGTGCGCCAAGCCCGCGCAAACCGGAAGCCGGCGCCGAGGCGGTCGTACCGACCACAACTATCGTGGTGATGGGCGACGGCACGGCCGATTGGCTCGCCTATGGATTGGAAGACGCGTTCTCCGATTCACCCGAAGTCGCCATCGTCCGCAAGAACAAAGCTCATTCCGGCCTATTGCGCTATGAGGGTAAGGGCGATCTCGACTGGTGGCATGTGGCGCGCGATCTGCTTGCCCAGGAGAAGCCAAGCTATGTCGTGATGATGCTTGGCGTTACTGACCGACAGAACATTCGCGAAAAAGATCTGCCCAAGGAGAACGATCCGAAAACAAAGACCCCGGGAGACAAGGCCGCGACGGATCAGACCGTCACCGATCAGGATGCGTCCGACAAAGATAAGACCGACGATAGCGAACAACCATCGCGTACAAAGATGGCGAATGGCCTCATCGAATTTCGTACCGACCGCTGGGCGGAAATCTATGCCAAGCGCATCGATGACACGATCACCGCGCTCAAGAGCAAGGGCGTGCCGGTCTTCTGGGTCGGCCTGCCGCCGATCCGCGGTCCGAAATCGACCGCCGATACAGGCTATCTGAACGATCTCTATCGCGCGCGCGCCGAACGCGCCGGTGCCGTCTATATCGACGTGTGGGATGGTTTCGTCGATGAGAACGGCAAATTCGCCAGCTACGGTCCAGATTATGAGGGCCAAATGCGGCGCCTGCGCTCGAATGATGGCGTCTATTTCACGAAATCCGGCGCGCGAAAGCTGGCGCATTATGTCGAACGCGAAATCCGGCGCTATATGAGCGACCGGGCGTTGCCGGTGGCGCTGCCGGTCGGCCCGGTCGGGCCGATGCCGGAGAACAAATCGACGGTGCGCCCGGTGGCCGGACCGGTGATGCCGTTGAGAGCGACGCCAGCGAATTCCGAAGAATTGTTAGGCGCCTCTGTCAGCCAGCCGCTGCATAGCGATGCCACCGCCGACCGCGTGCTTGTCAAGGGTGAGCCACTATCGGTCCCGGCCGGACGCGCGGACGATTTCGCCTGGCCGCAAGGCATCGAAGGCAAGACCGTCCCGCCAGTGGCAACCGCGCCGGCGCAGGACGTGCCGGCCGCGCCCGAGCCGGCGGCCAATGCAGTTGCTCACACAGAGCAGCCCGCGTCCGCGGCGAAGACGTCCGAAAAGTCCAAGCGTAGTGTTGCTACGACAACTGCGCAGGCGACCCAGGCAAAGATTGGGTCCTTGCGACCGACGCACAGTGCTCCGCGCACGCCGGCGCCGGTCCGCCGTTCAAGCGATCCACTGGGTTGGTGGCGCTAGCGCGGCAGCGTCGTCGATCCCATCAGGAACTTGTCGACCGCGTGCGCGCATTGGCGCCCTTCGCGGATCGCCCACACCACTAGTGATTGGCCGCGCCGTATATCGCCAGCGGCGAACACCTTGGGGACCGACGTCAGATAGGCGGTGGTGTCGGCGCTGACATTGCCGCGGTTGTCGAGGGCAACGTCGAGCGTCTTGAGCATGCCTTCGTGCACCGGATGAACGAAACCCATGGCAAGCAGCACTAGGTCAGCCTTGATCTCGAACTCGGTGCCCGGAACCGGCTGGAATTTCGGATCGACATGCACGCAATGCAGCTTCTTCACGTGGCCGTTCTCGCCCGAAAACTTCTGCGTCAGCACGGCAAACTCGCGCGTGACGCCTTCCTCGTGACTTGACGAGATGCGCAGCTTCAGCGGCCAGTCCGGCCAGGTGAGCATCTTGTTCTCGTGCTCAGGCGGCTGCGGCATGATCTCGAAATTGGTCACCGACATGGCGCCCTGGCGGATCGAGGTGCCGATGCAGTCGGAGCCGGTGTCTCCGCCGCCGATCACGACTACCTCTTTGCCGGTAGCGAGGATCGGCTCGACCTTACCGAGCGGCTCGTTGCTGACGCGACGGTTCTGCTGCGGCAGGAAGTCCATGGCGAAATGGATTCCCTTGAGTTCGCGTCCGGGCACCGGCAGGTCGCGCGACTCCTCCGACCCGCCGGTCAGCACCACAGCGTCGTGCTCCTTTACAAGCTTATCCGCTGGTACGTTGACACCGACGTGAGCGTCGTAGTGAAAGGTCACGCCCTCCGCCTGCATCTGCTCGATGCGCCGATCGACGTGAATCTTCTCCATCTTGAAGTCAGGGATGCCGTAGCGCAGCAGGCCGCCAGCTTTCGCCCAGCGCTCATAGACATGCACCTCGTGCCCGACTCGCGCGAGTTGCTGCGCGCAGGCGAGGCCCGCCGGCCCCGATCCGACAATCGCCACCTTCTTGCCTGTCTTATGTTCCGCGATCTCCGGCTTGAGCCCCTGCGCAATGGCACGATCGGCGATCTCGCATTCGATGGTTTTGATGGTGACCGGATTTTCGTTGATGTTGAGCGTACAGGATGCTTCGCACGGAGCTGGGCAGACGCGACCAGTGAATTCCGGGAAATTGTTGGTCGAGTGCAAGTTGCGAGCGGCCTCTTCCCAGTTGTCGCGATAGACCAGGTCGTTCCAGTCGGGAATTTGGTTGTTGACGGGGCAGCCGGTGGGCGCGCCGGTGATACGGGACACCCCGTGGCAATAGGGCACCCCGCAGTCCATGCAGCGCGCCGCCTGGTCGCGGATTTCTTTTTCCGGCAGCGGCAGCACAAACTCGTGCCAATGCTTGATGCGCTCCACGACCGGCTGGTAGTCGCGGTCCTCACGCTCGAATTCAAGAAAACCGGTGACCTTACCCATATTATTCCGCAGCCTGCATCGTGACGGCCTTCTCCTTTGCCATCTCGGCAAGCGCGCGGCGGTATTCGACTGGCATCACTTTGCGGAACAGCGGGCGATAGTGTTGCCAATTGGCGAGGATCGCGGCCGCGCGCTTGGAGTCCGTATAGCGCGCGTGGTTCGAGATCAGCATGAACAGCCGCTCGGCGTCCTTGGTGGTGAGGTCGCTCATCACATCGACGCGGCCGTGTGACTCGAGATCCGCGTAGTGCCCGAATTCTTGCTGGGCAATCTGTTCTTCTTCCGGCACCGGCTCGAGCTCGACCATCGCCAAGTTGCAGCGGGATTTGAACGTGCCGTCCTCGTCAAGCACATAGGCGATGCCGCCCGACATGCCGGCCGCGAAGTTGCGCCCGGTATAGCCGAGCACGACGACGACGCCACCGGTCATGTATTCGCAGCAGTGGTCGCCGGCACCTTCAATCACGGCGATGGCGCCCGAATTACGCACGGCGAAACGCTCGCCGGCCACGCCGCGGAAATAGCATTCGCCTTCAATCGCGCCGTAGAGCACGGTGTTGCCGACGATGATCGACTCCTCCGGCACGATCCCGGAATCCGCGGGCGGCCGGATGATGATATGCCCGCCCGAGAGGCCCTTGCCGACATAGTCGTTGGCATCGCCATCGAGCTCAAAGGTGATGCCGCGCGCGAGCCATGCACCGAAGCTCTGTCCGGCGGTGCCAGTGAAGCGCACATGGATGGTGCTGTCGGGCAGCCCTGCATGTCCGTAGCGCTTCGCCACCTCGCCGGATAGCATGCCGCCGGCGGCACGATCGATATTGCGGATCGTAGCCTGCAGCCGCACCGGCGCACCGCGGTCTAGCGCCACCTGCGATTCCGAGATCAGTTTGCGGTCGAGAATGTCCTTGATCTTGTGATCCTGCGGCTCGCACTTATAGATGTTGGTGCCCTTGTCGGCCTTTGGCTTGGTAAACAATTTGGAAAAATCGAGGCCCTTAGCCTTCCAGTGCTCCACCAGCTTGCGCTGGTCGAACATCTGCATTTGCCCCACCATCTCGTTGAAAGTGCGGTAGCCGAGCGCAGCCATCAATTCGCGCACTTCCTCGGCGACGAAGAAGAAATAGTTGATGACCTGCTCGGGCGTACCACGGAAGCGCTTGCGCAGCACGGGATCCTGCGTGGCGACGCCAACCGGGCAGGTGTTGAGGTGGCACTTGCGCATCATGATACAGCCGGCTGCGATCAGCGGCGCGGTAGAGAATCCAAATTCATCGGCGCCGAGGAGGGCGCCCACCACGACGTCGCGCCCGGTGCGGATGCCGCCATCCACCTGTACGGAGATGCGTCCGCGCAGCCGGTTGGCGACGAGCGTCTGGTGCGTTTCGGCAAGCCCGATTTCCCAAGGACTGCCAGCATGCTTGATCGAAGTTAGCGGTGAGGCGCCCGTGCCGCCCTCAAATCCAGCGATGGTAACGTGGTCGGCGCGCGCCTTGGAGACGCCGGCGGCAACTGTACCGACGCCGACTTCGGAGACGAGCTTGACCGAGACGTCGCCGGCCGGGTTCGCGTTCTTCAGGTCGAAGATGAGCTGCGCCAGGTCCTCGATCGAATAGATATCGTGATGCGGCGGTGGCGAGATGAGGCCGACGCCCGGCGTCGAATGACGGACCTTGGCGATGATCTTGTCGACCTTGTGCCCCGGCAACTGGCCGCCTTCGCCGGGCTTGGCGCCCTGCGCCATCTTGATCTGCATCATATCGGAATTGACCAGATATTCCGCGGTGACACCGAAACGTCCGGAGGCCACCTGCTTGATCGCCGAGCGCGTACTGTCTCCATTCGGCAGCGGCTTGAAGCGGTCGGCTTCTTCGCCGCCTTCGCCGGTGTTCGACTTGCCGCCGATCCGGTTCATGGCAATGGCGAGCGTGGTGTGGGCCTCGCGCGAGATCGAGCCGAACGACATGGCGCCCGTCGAGAAGCGCCGCACGATGTTCTTAGCCGGCTCAACTTCTTCGATTGGCACCGGCCTGCGGTCGTCCTCCTCCGCGGTCTTGATGCGGAACAGGCCGCGAATAGTAAGGAGGTGCTCGTTCTGCTCGTTCACGATCTTGGCGAAGGCGCGATAGTGCTCCTTCGAGTTGCCGCGCACTGCATGCTGCAGGCGCGAGACGGTCTCCGCGTTCCAGACGTGATCTTCGCCGCGCACGCGCACAGCGTAATCGCCGCCGACATCGAGCATCGAGCGGTAGATCGGCGCGTCGCTGAAGGCATCGCGGTGGCGGCGCACCGTCTCTTCGGCGATTTCCGCGAGGCCGACACCCTCAATACGTGTGTGCGTGCCGGTGAAGTACTTGTCGACAAATTCCTGCTTGAGGCCGACGGCGTCGAAAATCTGCGCGCCGCAATAGGACTGATAGGTCGAGATGCCCATCTTGGACATCACCTTGAGCAGCCCCTTGTCGATCGACTTGATGTAGCGTTTGATGATTTCCTTCTCTTCGAGCTTTTGCGGCAGGTTGTCCTTCATCGCGGTCAACGTCTCGAACGCGAGATAGGGGTTGATCGCTTCCGCGCCGTAGCCTGCGAGGCAGGCAAAGTGGTGCACCTCGCGTGGCTCGCCTGACTCCACCACCAGTCCGACCGACGTGCGCAGGCCCTTGCGGATCAGGTGGTGATGCACTGCCGCGCAGGCGAACAGCGATGGGATTGGGATGCGGTCGGCGCTCGCGCGCCGGTCCGATAGGATGATGATGTTGCAACCGCGGCGTACCTCGTCCTCGGCGTGATCACACAGTTCGTCGATCGCCCAGGCCATACCGGCGGCGCCATGCTCGGCGGGAAAGGTGATGTCGAAGGTGCGCGACTTGAAATGCTCGCCACTCATCTCGGAGATCGAGCGGACTTTCTCGAGGTCCTGGTTGGTGAGGATCGGCTGGCGCACCTCCAGGCGCTTTGTGTGCGACATACCTTCGAGGTCGAACAGGTTAGGCCGCGGACCGATGATCGAGACGAGACTCATCACCAACTCCTCGCGGATGGGATCGATCGGCGGGTTGGTGACCTGCGCGAAGTTCTGCTTGAAATAGGTGAACAGCGGCTTCGGCTTGTCCGACAACGCCGAAATCGGCGTGTCGTTGCCCATGGAGCCGACTGCTTCCTCGCCGGTTGTCGCCATCGGCGTCATCAGGAATTTGAGGTCTTCCTGTGTGTAGCCGAAGGTCTGCTGGCGATCGAGCAGCGGCAGGTTGGAGATTGGCGCGTGGTCGGCAGGCGCCGGCAGGTCTTCCAGCACGAGTTGCGTGCGCTCTAGCCACTCCTTGTAGGGATGGCTCTTCGCGAGTGTCGCCTTCAATTCTTGGTCCGGGATTAGCCGCCCCTCGTCGAGGTCGACCAGCAGCATCTTGCCCGGCTGCAGTCGCCACTTCTTGACGATGTCCTTTTCCGGAATCCGTAGCACGCCGGTCTCGGACGCCATGATGATACGGTTGTCGCGGGTGAGTAGATAGCGCGCAGGCCGCAAGCCATTGCGGTCGAGCGTGGCGCCGATCTGCCGGCCGTTAGTGAAGGCAATTGCCGCCGGCCCGTCCCAAGGCTCCATCAGCGCAGCGTTGTATTCGTAGAAGGCGCGGCGGTCCTCATCCATGAGCGGATTGCCCGCCCAGGCTTCCGGAATCATCATCATCATAGCGTGCGCGAGCGAGTAGCCGCCCTGCACCAGGAATTCGAGTGCGTTGTCGAAGCACGCAGTGTCCGACTGACCCTCGTAGGAAATCGGCCACAGCTTGTTGATGTCAGAACCGAACAAAGGCGACGACACCGAAGCCTGCCGCGCCGCCATCCAGTTGGTGTTGCCGCGCAGCGTGTTGATCTCGCCATTATGCGCGATGTAACGGTAGGGATGTGCCAGTGACCAAGTCGGGAAGGTGTTGGTCGAGAAGCGCTGATGCACCAGCGCCAGCGCGCTCTCGAAATCCGGATCGTGCAGGTCGGGATAGTAACTGCAGAGTTGATCGGCCAGGAACATGCCCTTGTAGATCACCGTACGGCAGGAGATCGACACCGGGTAATACCCGGCCAGACGCCGCTCGCGCCGCCGATAGATCGCGTTAGAGATTGACTTGCGCAGGACATAGAGCCGGCGCTCGAAATCGGCTTCCGAGTATTTCTTCTTGCCTTGGCCAATGAACACCTGCAGGTGCACCGGTTCGGTCGGCTTCACCGACTCGCCGAGCGACGAATTGTTTGTTGGCACTTCGCGCCAACCCAACAGTTTCAAACCCTCTCGCCCGATCACCTCCGCGTAGATGTCGCGGATGATCTGTCGCCACTCGTTGTCGCGTGGCATAAACAGATAGCCGACGGCGTACTCGCCAGGTGCCGGCAGCTTGAAGCCGAGCTCAGCGGCCTTCTTGACGAAAAACTTGTGCGGAATCTGCACCAGGATGCCGGCGCCATCGCCCATGCGCGGGTCGGCCCCGACGGCGCCGCGATGTTCGAGGTTGAGCAGGATGGCGAGACCGTCCTTGATGATCTGATGCGACTTGTGGCCCTTGATGTCGGCGATGAAGCCAACGCCGCATGAATCCTTGTCGAGCGTCGGATCGTATAGACCTTGCGCCGGCGGCCTTCCCGTCACTGCGTCGTAGTCTCGCTCGCCCATCTCAATGCCTCACCGCAGATCGGCGTCCGGCGCACCCACCGCGTTCGCAGAGCCAGACGGGCGCCGCGGCCGACCCATGACCAACCTCTCAGAAGGGCAGCCTTGCCCGGTCACCACCGGAGCGACTGCTTCTCATTCGGCGCCTCGATGTTGCCGAGCCACTTCTGAAGCCCAGCATCGTGTCGCCTCCATTAGGGCAGTACTGCTGTCCTAATGGACCATGCCAAATTTTGCCCTGCCACACAAGGCTGGTCCACGCCGGAATAGCGGAACCCGACACTTTGTTACCTCAGCCATTCCCTCTCAAGCAAGAATAGGGCCACACGCAGTCCATTAGCGCAACGCGATTGCGCCTCGCTGGTTTCCAGGGTGCGATCCGCTATTACGCGCAATACACAATAACACATTGCGCCGCTCCAACCCGTGATTGATCATGTGCCGGGCCGAGTTCGAATTTCGCCCAAGCTGGACGAAGGTTTCGCGAAAAAGAAAGCGCCCCGGACACCCGGGGCGCTGCCTTATTCGCCATGAGCTACGGCGTTAGGCCGCGGCTTTGGCTTCGACCACTTGCGGCTTGCCGTTGCCGATCGGGATCTGACGCGGTTTCTTTGCCTCGGGGATTTCACGTACGAGATCGACGTGCAGCAATCCGTTCTCGAGCGCCGCGCTCTTGACCTGAACATGGTCGGCAAGCTGGAAGACGCGCTCGAAAGTGCGCGCGGCGATTCCCTGGTAGAGCACCTCGCGGGCCTGCTCTTCTTTGGCCTGCTTGGCGCCCTTGATCGTCAGCGTATTTTCCCTCGCTTCGATGGAAAGGTCCTTCTCACCGAACCCAGCAACTGCAACGGTGACGCGATAGTCATTCTCGCCCGTCCGTTCGATATTGTAGGGCGGGTAACCCGGAGTGGAATCGAATCCCTCGAGCATCGAGAACAACCGGTCGAAGCCGACGGTGGAACGATAGAGGGGGGCAAGATCAAAGGTACGCATAGCATATCCTCCTTGAGTTGAGCGACATGCGGGCGGTCCGCCCTAGGGCCAGACCGAATGCCCGAGCGCAGCCGGAATTGGCCTGCGCAGAAAAAATATGGGAATCAATTCTTGGGCTCGCAAGAGGTTATGGTATTCCTATTAAGCTATTGAAAACAAAATATGTTTTATGTCTTTATTGCCCTTACGATTGTCCCCGTTTTCCGCCCTGCTATAAGGCCGCAATAACCGCGCCGGATCGCGTCTTTGCTTTCATGAAGCTTGTCTCCATTCCTGCCAATCCGGTGCCTGAGAATGTGGTGACCGGTAGCCTGAAGACCCAAGACGGGGTGAATTTGCGTTTCGCACGCTGGGCGCCGCCGAGGGGTCGCAAAGGCACCGTCGTGCTACTGCAAGGTCGCGCCGAATATATCGAGAAATATTACGAGACCGTCCGCGATCTGCGGGCGCGCGGTTTTGCAGTGGCTACGTTCGATTGGCGCGGGCAAGGTCTGTCGGACCGCGCACTGTCTGATCGCCGCAAGGGGCACGTGCGTAATTTTTCTGAATACGCCACCGACCTCGATGCAGTCATGGAGCAGGTGGTGTTGCCCGATTGTCCGCCGCCGATCTTTGCGCTCGGCCATTCAATGGGTGCAGCGATCGCCATCCACGTTTGCGACGATGGCAACCGCTGGTTCGAACGGATTGTTCTTTCGTCGCCGATGATCGCGCTGCGGTCAGGTCGCTTCACTGCCCTGGTGGGACCATTGGCGCGCTCCATGCGCTTTCTCGGAAGAGGCGGCGGCTACGTGCCAACTGGCGATGATAGGCCCGTCGGCGCCGAGGAATTCATCGGCAACCTGCTCACCTCTGATCCGGTGCGCTATGCCCGGAACGCTGCGGTGATTGAGGAAGAGCCTGATCTCGGAGTCGGCGCGCCGACCGTTGCCTGGGTCGATGCCGCGCTTCGTTTCATGAAGCGATTTGCCGCGCCCGGTTATGCCGCCCAAATCCGGCAGCCGATCCTGCTGCTGGCAGCTGGTCGCGACGAGGTCGTCTCGACACCGGCAATCGAGACCTTTGGCATGAGTCTCTTGGCGGGACGGCATCTCATCGTCGCCGGCGCCAAGCACGAGCTCCTGCAGGAACAGAATCACTACCGTGACCAGTTCTGGGCGGCCTTCGATGCGTTCGTTCCTGGAACGCCGCGCTACTAACGCTTCGACAAGATCTCCACCGCGGCTTGATGCACGCGAGCATCCCCCGCGACCACGATGCGGCCGCCGCCTTGCGCCGGCTCATTTTCCCAGGTGGTCACGATCCCGCCGGCGCCGGTGATGACAGGAATCAGCGGCACGATGTCGTGCGGCTTGATTTCGGTTTCCACCACCAGGTCGATCAGGCCGGCCGCCAACATGCAATAGGCGTAGCAATCGCCGCCGTAGCGCGAGAGCCTGACCTTATCCTCCAAGCGGACAAAGGTTGCGCGGTCGGCATCGTTCATCAATAGCGGGCTTGTCGTCGACATGATGGCGCCGTGGAGCGAAGGGCAGCCGCGCACGTGCAGATCCCGATTCCCGCCCGGCCCGCGGTATCGCGCGGCGCCGCCATCGCCGGAAAATTTCTCGCGCGTGAAGGGCTGGTTCATCATGCCGAACACCGGCTCGCCGAACCGCATCAGGCCGATCAACGTACCCCAAGCCACCATGCCGGTGATGAAGGATTTGGTGCCATCGATTGGGTCGAGGACCCAGACGTATTCTGCGTCGGTGCGCTCGGCACCGTATTCCTCGCCAATGACGCCATGACCAGGAAAGTTCTTACGAATCAGAACGCGCATGGCTTGTTCGGCGGCGCGGTCGGCGGCGGTGACTGGATCGAAACCGCGGGTCTTCTTGTTGTCGATGGCCAGCGCTGTGCGGAAAAACGGCAGAATGGTATCGCCCGAAACACCGGCGAGCTGGTCGACGAAACTGCTGAAATCGATGGCTGTCATACCGCTCGCACGGACTGCCGTCTCGACCTATCGGAGACTTGCCCTCGCGGCAACCGGTCATCCACGACGGAACGCGAAGTTTTTGCCGCACAATAAACCTGCATGGCCGGCATCTCGCTGTCGGAAGAAAGAAAGGCACCGTCTCGATCAAGAAAAATCATGCAATGTTTCCTGTAACTCAGCTATGCAAAAATAACATAAGTAATGCCTGCTTTGCTCTTGATTTTTGTGCATTGCGGTGTAACTTTTGCGCTGCGGTAGCGAAAGCTATCGTTGCCCTCCTTGGGCGTTTCCTCCCTAGACTTGGGCCGCTTGCAAACCGCGAGCGGCCCTTTTTTCTAGTGGTTATTCCGCCGCCGTCGCCCGGTAGGGGCGCAGCTCTTCGATCGGGATTTCGCCGAGGCGACTGGCCAGGGTTTCTAGATCGGACACGAGCTGCCCGAATGCGCGAGCGCGGGCACAACGGCGCTCGTCCATGTAGAGCCCACGGTTGATTTCAAGCTGGATGGCATGCAGGCCAACGGCGGGGTTGCCGTAGTGCTCGGTAATGAAGCCGCCAGCATAGGGCTTGTTTCGGTTCACGCTGTAACCAAGTGCGCGCAGCGTCTTTTCCAAGGTCTCCGAGATTACATTGGCACAGCTAGTGCCGTAGCGGTCGCCGAGCACGAATTGCGGCCGCGGTCGTTCGTCCTTCTGACCGATGCTGGAAGGCATGGAATGGCAATCAATCAAGACCGCGGCGCCAAATTCCCCCTGCAGCCGGATAAACGACCGGCGTAAGGCCCGATGATACGGCTTGTACAGGCTTTCGATGCGGCGCAGCGCATCGTCCACCGGAATGCGGCGATCGTAGATTTCCTGCGAATCTCCAACCACCCGCGCCACGGTTCCTAAGCCCCCGGCCACTCGCATGGAACGGGTGTTGGCGAAAGAGGGCAGGCGGCCCTCGAACATGCGCGGGTCAAGTTCATAGGGCTCTCGATTGACGTCAACGAAGCAGCGCGGAAAATGCGCGCGCATCAGCGGGAAGCCTTGCTTCACCGCTCCGGCGATCAACTCATCGACAAAGCTATCTTCTGACCGCCGCAAGGCAGTGATGTTGAGCCGGGAGCAGGCCAAAAACTCCGCTGGGTAGATGCAACCGCTGTGCGGCGAATTGAACAATACCGGTCCCCTGGTCCTGGCGGGCTGGAGAATCTCAAAAGGCGGGTCGAGCTCGTAGCGGATTTCACTCATAGCTAAGCTTGGCCGTAGCAAGCCTCAGTGGAGGAGGTCCCAAATAGCCCATAATAACGAGTCTATTGTCTATGCGCCGAACGCCAAAGCCAAGTCATGCTTTAGGTTCACTCGATATTTACCTAGCATAGGTTTTATGGGGTGGGGCATCTGGTAAGGCCCCCCGGACCGAACGTTCAGGAAAAATGTCCAAAATCCTCCTAGCTGAAGACGATACCGATATGCGACGCTTCTTGGTCAAGGCGCTGCAGAATGCGGGATTTGATGTGACTTCCTACGACAATGGCCTGTCCGCCTATCAGCGTTTGCGCGAGGAGCCGTTTGAACTGCTGCTGACCGATATCGTTATGCCGGAGATGGACGGCATTGAACTTGCGCGCAGGGCGGCCGAACTCGATCCCGACATGAAGATTATGTTTATCACAGGCTTTGCCGCGGTCGCGCTCAACGCCGATTCGACCGCACCCAAGCATGCCAAAGTGCTTTCTAAGCCAGTGCATCTGCGCGACTTGGTCAATGAAGTGCAGAAAATGCTGGCGGCTTAGACCGCTAAAGGCTCGGCTTGCCTCGCTGAGTTGGAGCCGATAAGACCACATCGGAAGGGTGCGTAGCTCAGCGGAAGAGCACTACCTTGACATGGTAGGGGTCACAGGTTCGATCCCTGTCGCACCCACCATCAAATCAATAGCTTAATCGGCATTTAGCAAATTGGGTGTGTGTCCGAGCGAACGTATAGCTAGCGATATCTTTGGGCACGCCAGCATCAGCATAAAAGAGCGCGCCCGACATAGCGGCCATCGCAGAGAACGATGAAGCTCTTGTCCGGATTTGCGGACGATTGAGTTATTTTTTTCACTTTCACAGTAGCCCGACACCCTAACTGCAATTCCAAAAATCACAAAATGAAACGATTACTCATCGCCTCAAAAAGTTCGTCTAGAAATGTTGCAAGGTAGTCAAAGCCATTTGCTTTACGGCAGCGCTATATCTGCCATCACAAAACAGCAGGTCGAAGCTAACCAAGAAGGCCAGCGTGTAGGACAATACGCGCAACAGCATGCGTTTATGATCGGAGCCGAATTCTTAGAACTGCTTGAAGAAGAAGATTAAACTTTAGCGGCGTTATGAACCGCTTTTAATAAGAATTCCCATAATGTTGTAGCCCCCGAATGACCGGACACGGTCAGGGTATTCCATGAGCTGCGATGAACTCACGGGGCGAACGATATCCGAGAGCCTTGTGGGGGTGAACCTCGTTGTAGTGGGCGAACCACGCTGGAAGCTGATGCATCACGGTCTGAGCATCCGGTCGAGGACTGATGCGAACGTAGTCACGCTTGATCGTGCGAACGAAGGCTTCAGCCATTCCATTGCTCTGCGGACTTTCGACTGGCGTCGTTCTCGGTTCAAGACCGATGTCCCTAGCGAAGCTGCGGGTATCGCCAGCGACGTAGCAGCTGCCATTGTCGGACAGCCATTCGATCGTGACCGGCAGGCGATTGACCTTGCCGAAGCGATGCTCGACAGCCGCCACCATCAGGTCGCGCACATCGTCGCCGGTGATGCCACCCGTGGTGGCCAGGAAGCTCATGGCCTCGCGATCGCAGCAGTCGAGTGCGAAGGCAACCCGCACTCGCTCGCCGCTGTCGCAGCCGATCTCAAAGCCGTCGGAGCACCAGCGCCGATTGCGTTCATCGACCGCAATGCGGCCATCATGGCGCCGCTCCACACCGCCGACGTGGCGATCGAGCAGCAGGTTGTGAGCCTTCATCACGCGGTAGACCCGCTTGTGATTGGGCGGTTTTAGGCCCGCAGTCAACGCCTGCCGCTTGAGAATGGCGTGAACCCGCCGATAGCCGTAGGTCGGCAGATTGGCGATTACTGCCTTGATCTCGGCCACCAGTTCGATGTCTGGCAGAGGGGGCCGACCGATCCGCTTCTTGGGTCGTGCCTGCAGACGCTCCATCAGATTGGAGCGGGAGACCCCGATCACTTCTGCCACGGTCTTCATCGGGAACCGTCCTTCGGCGGCGATGGCGGCAGCCGCAACTGTTTTTTTGACCCTGTGGCGTGTTCGAGCGCCTCTTTGAGAATCTCCGCTTCCAGCGTCTTCTTGCCCAGCAGCCGATGGAGTTCGCGGACTTGGTTCTGCAAAGCCCGATAATCAGAAGCCGGCACGACCTCTTCGCCGCTGCCGGCTGCAGTCAGGCTCCCTTGCGCCACCAGACGGCGCCAGGTGAACAGCTGGTTCGCGGCAACGCCATGTCGGCGCGCCACCAGGCTCACCGTCATGCCCGGCTCGCAGGTCTCCTCGACCATGCGAACCTTCTCAGAAGCCGTCCAGCGGCGCCGGCGCTGAATCGACGTGATGATCTCAACGCGATTCGTAGGGTTGGTCATAGACACGGTTGGGATCGTTGAAAAAGTTTAGGCTAACTGATTCCGTTATCGCGAATGATTCGCGATCGGCGGAGGCGCGGCATGCTTGGGTGCAAGGAGCGGGCTCAACTGGAGCTGTTCATCACGGGGTCGCTGCGACAGCTCATTCCTGACGACCATGTGCTCTTGCGCGTCGATCGTGTTCTCGACTTGTCGTGGCTGCGCAATGAAGTCGACGGTCTCTACTGCGCTGACAACGGTCGGCCTGGCATCGATCCCGAGGTCGCGGTCCGCCTCATGCTTGCCGGTCTTCTGCTCGGGATTGTGCATGACCGACGACTCATGCGTGAAGCTCAGGTCAATCTCGCAATCCGCTGGTTCGTCGGGTATGGGCTGCACGAACCATTGCCTGATCACTCCTCTCTAACGCGCATTCGCCAACGCTGGGGGCCGGAACGCTTCAAGGCCGTTTTGTCGCAAACAGTAAGAGCATGTCTGGCAGCCAAGATTGCAACCGGCGAAGTTGTGCATCTCGACGCCACACTGATCCGCGCCAATGTGTCCTGGGACGCGATCGTCGAGGCTCATGCTGATGCGGTTCTGGCCGAGCTGGATAGCACGTCCGCGCCCTCGCCCGAGGTGGCTACATTTCAGAACAGTAAGACGCCGCGGATCTGCCGAACAGATCCGGATGCCTCGCTCGGAAAGGGTGGTCGTCTGCCTCGGGTCGAGCCGGCCTACAAGCAGCAAACCGCGGTCGACGCCCAACAAGGCGTCATTCTCGACGTCGAGGTGACCACAGGCGGCGTTCATGACAGTAACACGCTATCGGCTCTTGACGAGGTGCCGCACCTGACGGGTCGCTCAATCACAATCGCCACGTTGGACGCGGGCTATGCCGTCGCGCGTGTCTTCGCCGAGTTAGAAGCGCGCAAGATTGAAGCTGTTGTTCCAACACGGCGCGAACCATCCCCGAAAAGCGGGGTTATTCCCGCCCGTCGGTTCAAACTGGATGCGCTACACGATCGTCTCCGCTGCCCGCGAGGTCGGCATCTCGCGCCGCACGGGAAACCCAACGCGGAGGGCTTCAAGGTCTATCGCTCGAGCATTCGCGACTGCCGCCCATGTCCACTGCGAGCCGCCTGCTTCAGCCCAAACGCTCAACGTCGGGCAGTCCTCCTGAACAAGGATCATCCAGCGCTATTGCGGGCTCGGCGTCGGCATCTTGCTTGGACCGAGCGTGAACGAACGCTCTATGCCTCCCATCGTGCACGCGTCGAGGGTGTTCACGGAGAGGAGAAAGCTTGGCATGGGTTGGCCCGGGCGGTGCGGCGCGGTCTCGCCAACATGAAAATCCAAGCCTACCTAACCGCCGCAGCCGTAAACCTGAAGCGGTTGGCGGCCGCAATCGCGCACTTACTCATGCTGCTGCTTATGCAACCTAGGCAGCATCTCGATCGTGCATGACCACCTGATCACCTAGGCTTTTGCAACGGCCCCGGTTGTATGCCTCACACTTGTTAAGTGGGAGACCGTGTCCGGTCGGTTCGGGGGCTATCTCAGATACCAACAATCCACCCCAAAGGGCCGCTGATGCTATCGCCCTGCGGTAACCCCGTGTCCGGCGGCGGATCGCTGTACCACGGATCAGTATAACGCGGATCAGTCATGGAATCCTCCTTCGCTTCCAGACTCGCTTGGTCGTCTCGATCGAAAAACCGATGCGGCGTTTGCTGGTTCCGCAGAAAACTTAAGGAACGCGGAGGTGCAGTTTCTCCCCGGGAACTGTGACTTCGTCCGAGCATCATGCCCGCCGTGAGACCCCCAT
>Ga0207762_1000104_pt1 | contig 16475 bp, 14 predicted proteins | sample LuqExpMetageno37_FD_187795 | JGI IMG/M metagenome (GOLD analysis project Ga0207762, IMG submission 187795) | Tropical forest soil microbial communities from Luquillo Experimental Forest, Puerto Rico - Sample 37 (SPAdes) | ecosystem: Environmental > Terrestrial > Soil > Tropical forest ...
CGAATGAAAGCACGATCTTCACCGGCTTCCGATGGGAAAACCGTTTCCGGCTCTTGATGCACGAGCACAAGGTCAACCCTGTTTTGTATATCGAGTACGAAGACATCACCGGAGCTGACAAGAGCCTTCTTGAAATCGTGGGATTCGACTCCCAGTACGATGGGCTGGTACCGAATCGAGAGGTCAGCCGGGAGCGTCTGCGTGAGATGGAAGCCAGATTGATATTGTCCAGCAACATCAATGGCTGGAATGTGTCCGAGAACTTTATAGCCGAAAAAAACCTGGCGGGTCTGCCGTGGGAATTCGGCTACAGTGCTGCCGCCAGCCGACCGCTAGCGATGCTGGCGTCCGCCAATGAATGCCTGTGGTGCCGGGAGAACTTCCAGGTCGGCCTGGAATTCTTCGGCGGGATGGGAACGACAGACAACTTCACCCTGCACGGAACTTCGCAGTACATTGCCCCGGTGGTCTCATGGCAGGTGCATAACGCGCTGTTCAAAGTCGCTCCGACCTTCGGCCTCACGGATGCCAGTTATCGGGCCATGTTTCGCTTTGGAGTGACATACGAGTTTTCTGGCTTCGGACGCAAACTGGCGAGAATGTTCCACTAGCGTCATCCAGTAAAATGGCTCTGAGGGAAAATGCATTGACGCTTACTCGACTTCTAGCAGGCTTCCTTCTGGCACCTATGGTTTTTGTTACGGCCTTGATTACTGTGCAGCCTCTCAGTGGGGAGAGCGCTGGCTTCCGAAACGCTCCGGCATCCGCCGCCCAAATGAAAAACCCTTACGCCAGCGACAATGAGGCGGCGGTCGGCGGGGGCAAGAAGCTCTATGCGCAGAATTGTTCGCAGTGTCACGGGAATAACTTGCAAGGCATGGGCCCGGCGCCGACTCTGCTAAGTAGTTCCGTGAAGAACGCAAACCCTGGAGAACTATTCTGGTTCATCACCAACGGTGACTTGAACAAAGGCATGCCCGGCTGGGCACAACTGCCAAAGCAGCAGCGATGGCAAATCGTGTCGTTTCTCGAATCGCGCAATGCATCCAAGTGACAGCTAGCTGCGTTGCCCCTTCAAGCACGACGGATCTGCAAACCCATCAGAAATCCGCTATAACTGAACCGTGAGTTCGAGCACTCCTTTTTACGCTCCCAAGACTGCGCTGATCACCGGCGCCTCCAGCGGCATTGGCCTGGAGCTGGCGCATCTTTTTGCTCGCGATGGCTACCGCCTTGTGCTATTGGCCCGTAACCGCAATATGTTGCGGCAAATCGGCGATGACCTGCAGGCGCGTTACAGCACCACCGTGCGGATCGCTCCAAAGGATCTTGCACACCCGGCCACGCCGGCAGAGCTGTATCAAGAATTGCAGGAAGCGGGCGTTTTGGTCGATGTTTTGGTGAACAATGCCGGCTTCGGACTCGCCGGTGCTTTCGCCGACACGGACTGGAACCAGGAAGCGGAGATGTTACAAGTCAACATCGTAGCGGTCACGCATTTGACAAAGCTCTTCTTGCCGCAAATCCGGGCACGCCAAGGCAAGGTTCTCAACGTTGCCAGCACCGCGGCCTTCCAACCAGGGCCATTTATGGCGGTCTACTACGCCACCAAGGCGTATCTATTGAGTTTCACTGAGGCGCTGGCTGAAGAACTCGAGGGAACGGGGGTCACGGTGACCTGCCTGTGCCCTGGCCCTGTCAAAACCAATTTTCAGCGACGCGCCTATCTGGAAGATACTCGCGTCGTTAACAGCCCGCTATTCGTTGACGTTCGTGACGTCGCACGTATCGGCTACGAGGGAATGCACCGCGGGAAACGAATCGTAATTCCTGGATGGAAGAACCGTGTCGGTGTCGAGATGCTTCGCATATCGCCTCGTGCCACCGTGACAAAAGTCGTGCGCAAGATTCAGGAGAAGAAGAACGGCTAGCAACCTCGCTGGCCAGTTGAGCTAAAGATTGAAGAGTTCTCGCAGTCGCTTGGTTTGCGCCCGGCTTACCGGAATCTCCGCCTGTTTCTTATCATCCATACGGATCTGATAAGAACTCTTGAACCACGGAACGACCTCTTTGATGCGCTGGATGTTCACCAGATAGGAGCGATGGGCCCGCCAGAACAGACTGGGGTCCAGTGAGTCAAGCAGTTCCTCAAGCGTTCGGCAATTCGACTGTCCCTCCATGTTGGTTGCCACCACGGTGATGACGCCGTCCTCAATGGACGCGTAGCAGATGTCTTTCTGATCCACGAGAAACATCCTGCCGGCTGACTTCAAGAGAACTTTGGCGGCCTGCGGACGCTGTTGCTGCTCCAACATCTTGACCAAGGTGCCAATCTGGTCAGTGGCCGTACTCGGCGAACCCAACTTCGACTTGGCTTTCTCCACAGCTTGAGCGACGCGTTTCTTGTCGATTGGCTTGAGGAGATAGTCGACGGCACTCACTTCGAATGCCCGCACTGCATACTGGTCGAACGCAGTTGCGAACACGATTTGGGGAAGACTGATCTTGCGGTCGATCAATTTCTTGATGACGCCGAAGCCGTCGAGACCCGGCATCTGCACGTCCAGAAATACAATGTCGGGCGACAGCTCTTTTATAAAGTTGACGGCCTCAACGCCATTCTTACCTTGCGCCACCACCTCCACATCTAAATCTTTTAGAAGGTAGGCAAGTTCCTCCCGCGCAAGTTGTTCATCGTCGACAATTACTGCGGTAATCGCCATTCTCACTCTCCCGCGCCAAACGCGCTATGAGGATATGCTGTGCACCGATAGCAGTCTAGCAGGCAAAACCGCGACCTGTGCTGTCGTACACTGGTAGCCAATGGTCGTCATCTTCGGCATCCATGCGGTCAGCGAAGCGTTGAAGTCCGGTGCCCGGAGCTTCGACTACGTCGGGGTCTCGCGCGAGCGGCACGACCAACGGGTGCAGCGCATCGTGGAAATTTGCCGGACAAGCGGTATTCTGATCCGGTTCCTGCAGCGAGAAGAACTGGACCGAACCGCCAACTCGAATTCGCACCAGGGCGTCATAGCGGTCACCACCGGGAAGCAATACGCTGATGTCGATATGCTTTTGGACAGTCGAAAAGCCGAGCATAGTTTTCTCGTTGTGCTCGACGGTATTGAAGACCCGCATAATTTGGGGGCATTGATTCGCACCGCAGACGGCGCGGGTGCAGATGGCGTTATCATCCCCGAACGTCGTGCTGTCGGATTAACCGGGACCGTTGTGAAGTCCTCGGCCGGCGCGTCCGAACATCTTCCGATTGCTCGCGTGACCAATATCTCGCGAACGCTGGAAGAGCTGAAAGACCGCAATCTTTGGACAGTCGGCCTCGACGAGCGCGGTTCACAGAGATACGACGAGATCGACTACAACACGCATTGCGCCATTGTTCTCGGCGCGGAAGGAAAGGGCCTGCACGACTTGGTCCGCAAGCGCTGCGATTTTCTCGTCTCCATACCGATGATGGGAAGCGTACCGTCCCTGAATGTCTCAGTCGCTGGTGCCGTGGTCATGTACGAGGTCGCCCGCCAGCGTCGCAATTCGAAGTCCAAAGAGAAACCTCAGCGGGCAAAATGAAGCAGTGCCTCCTGGTGGCGATTGTGGTTGCGACCCTCGGGGGTCATGTCTGGGCTGTTGACCGGGACGCATTTACCGTCACCCACTATCAACTCGAGGTCCAAATCGATCGGCCCACGCACGTTATGGCAGTGACCGGGCGGATCATTCTGCGCAACGATTCCAAGCTGCCGCAGAAGAACCCTGTGCTTCAGGTTTCGTCCTCGCTGAGTTGGAATGGCGTTGCCTTTGACAATAAGCCAGTGGAGTGGATCGGCAACGATTACACCTCGGACATCGACCACACCGGCGGCCTTTCCGAAGTGATTGTCACGCTCCCGGCTGCGGTAGCTCCCGGTGTCAGCGTCACCCTTGACATCCAATACGGCGGCACGGTCGCAGCCGACGCCACCCGGTTCACTCGTATGGGCGCGCCCGAGGAACTGGCCGGTCGTAACGACTGGGATCAGATCAGCGAGTCCTTTACGGCGGTACGCGGCCTCGGACACGTTGTCTGGTACCCGCTGTCGCTGCCCGCCGTTAGTATGAGCGAGGGCGACACCGTCTTCAGGGCGATTGATGAATGGATGGCCCGGCATAGAAACTCGCAGTTTGATGCTCGCATTCACGTCATCGGAGACGATGTCAAGTTATGCATGGCCGGCACCGCGATGACATCGCCATGCGGCGAGATCGGTCAAGTCTCTGATCCACGAACCGGAGGCATCACCAACGAGGTCACGAACAGCATTCGCCTTAGTGATCTTGGAACCGTGACGCCCGCCTTCGCGGTCGCCGACTATGTCCGCCTTCAGCGCCTAGGCGTCACTTTCCTGCACACCCCTCAAAAGCAGTCGATCGCAAAGGATTTCGCCGCTGCGGCCGAGACTAACGAATTGGTACTGAACGACTGGCTGACTCCCCCAGCCGTCCCTCCCGTTGTCATTGAGCTTACCGACGCCAACGCCAACCCATACCAGGACGGTTCCCTGCTCTTCACCCCACTGCGCCAGGCCGACTCCGCAACGCTGGGCCTTTTGCTGATGCCGGTACAGGTGGCAGCGCGCTTCTCCTCGCCGCGCCGTTGGATCGAGGATGGCCTGCAACGCTTCTTGCAAGCGCTCGCCGTCGATCGCCACGCTGGACGAAAGAGCGCGCTCCAGTTCCTCAATGAATACCTCCCGCCCCTGCTTAGCGCAGAAGTCGCTGCGGACACCGGACCTTCTAGATCGAAAGACCAATCTCAGAACTCCCTCGTAAACACCTCGGATGAAGTCCTGCTTCGTGGTAAGGGAGCGTTTGTATTTTCGATGTTGCGCGACATGCTGGGAGATGCCGCTCTGCAGCGCGCTCTTGCTGCCTACCGTCCAGCGCAGGATTCCAGTCCATCCTATTTTCAGAGTCTTCTCGAGGAAGGCCGCAAGCACGACCTCGAATGGTTCTTCGACGATTGGGTGTACCGCGATCGCGGACTGCCCGACTTTCGAGTCGAAAGCGTTTACGCCCGCCCGGTGCTTGACGATCCCAACCAACTGTCCCTCGTCACGGTCACGATTGAGAATCGCGGCACAGCGGCTGCCGAAGTGCCAGTACTGATTCAGACCGCTTCAGGCGAGCGCACGGTTCGAATTCTGTCACCCGCCCACCAAAAGGTCTCGGCGCGATCCCAGCTTCCGGGGTCGCCGACAAGAGTGGTTGTCAACGACGGAAGTGTGCCAGTTCGTAGCTCCGAGGGCAGCACCTACGACGTACCTCCGAATGCCGCCCAACCCTAGCTTCCGCTTGCCAACTCGCTGTCCGTAAAGCTACAAACAAGTGGGGATGAAGTGGCGCGACATTGCGCAAATGCGAGGACCGCTTGAGCTATATCCAATTCCTGGGCGCTGCCGGAGTCGTTACCGGATCCAAGCACCTCATTAACACCGGAGACATCAGCGGCAAACGCGGAATTCAGGTCCTTGTCGACTGCGGCCTGTTTCAAGGGCAGAAGGAATGGCGCGAGCGTAACTGGCAGGATCTTCCAATCCCTGCCCGAGAGATCGATGCGGTGATCCTGACGCATGCTCACCTGGATCACTCCGGCTGGATACCGCGTCTCGTCAAACAGGGATATCACGGGCCTGTTTACGCTACTCCGCCAACCATCGATCTGTGCAGCATACTCCTTCCGGACTCAGGCCACCTGCAGGAAGAAGACGCGGCCTTCAACAATCGGTACAAGACTTCCAAGCACGATCCGGCGTTGCCGCTCTACACGACGCAGGAGGCCCAACAGTGCCTTACACTGTTCAAGCCCGTCGATTTTAACCAGCCGAAACGCCTGTCGGACGAGTTGTCTTTCCGGTTCGTTCATGCTGCCCACATTCTGGGCTCGTCGATGGCGGAGGTTACCCTCTCGTCCAACGGTAAGAACATCCCCTTGTTGTTCACGGGCGACATCGGACGCGTGCGCGACAGCGAGATCTCTCCGGGTCGAGTGCTGCACTCCGGCCCGGCGGAACACGAGAGCTGCGAATATCTGGTGATGGAGAGCACCTATGGAAACCGCCAACACCCTCATGACGACCCCAAGCCTGAACTGGCGGCGTTGATCCGCACCACTGTTCAACGCGGCGGAAGCGTCGTGATTCCTGCCTTTGCCGTCGAACGCACCCAGAAGCTCTTGTTCATGCTGAAGGAATTGATGGAAACCGGGCAAATCCCGCGCTTGCCGGTCCATACCGACAGCCCGATGGCGATCAAAGCGGTCCAGATCTTCCTGAAGTACTCCGACGAGTTCAGTCCTGAGACCAAGGCGCTCATCGACAAGTATGGCTCCCCGCTGGACTGGCCCAACTTCTACTTCGATCAGACTCCCGAGGACTCAAAGAAGATCAACCAGTCCAGCTACCCCGCGATTATCGTCTCGTCGAGTGGGATGGCGACCGGCGGCAGGGTCCTGCACCACCTCATTCAACGTCTGCCCGACCCACGAAACCTTGTCCTTTTCATCGGATTCCAAGCTCCCGGCACACGCGGTTATGACATCAAGAACAACGCCGGCGAAATCAAGATGTTCGGCCAGGTCGTGCCCGTACGCGCCCAGATCGCAGCGCTCGAGCAGTTCAGCGATCATGCCGACACCCCAGAGTTGCTGCAGTGGTTGCGCACGTTTCAAGCGCCTCCCAAACAAACTTTTCTCGTTCACGGAGAGCCCGCCGCATCGGCCGAACTGCGCCAGGCGATCACCTCCAATCTTTCCTGGGACGTGCAGGTTGCTGCCTACAAGCAGAAGGTAACCATCGACTGAACAAGGAGTTCGCAATGGCAATGTATGGCCTCGTCGAATATGAGGACGCCGCCCCGGATGTCCGCGCAATTTACGACGACATCATGGCGACCCGCAAGGTCGATTGGATCAATAACTTTTGGAAGGCGATCGCGCGCGATCCCGCTCTCTTGCGGCGCACCTGGGAGAGCGTTAAACAGATTATGGCCGCGGGCGCAATTGACCCCTTGATCAAAGAGCTGGTTTATGTCGCCGTCAGCGTCACCAATGGCTGCGAGTATTGCATTGCCTCTCACGCAGCCTCGGCTCGCAAGCAGGGCATGACTCCCGAGATGTTTCACGAACTCATGGCAGTCGTCGGCATGGCAAATGAGACGAATCGGCTCGTCAAGGGATACCAGGTCGAGATCGACGACGCCTTCAGGCAACCAGTCACGTAGCAAGCGCCACCTCGTCCGTGGTCATACGCACTGGGTATAATGGGGATTCTCCTATGAAAGCCTATGTTTACGTATCGCTGAAGAAGACTGTCCTTGATCCCCAGGGCAAGACCATTCACAGTGCCCTCAAGAAGATGGGTTACCGCGGGGTTAACGACGTGCGCCAGGGCAAGTATTTTGAGGTCACGTTAGACGATGGCGTTGGACGCGAAGAGGCACAGGCCGAGGTTGAGCGCATCGCGCGAGAAGTTCTCACCAACCCGGTGATTGAGGAATACCGCTTCACCTTGGAGTCGTAGGAGTCGTAAGCCTGCGGTGCAATTGACGCTGGCCATGGTCCTCTCCCGTGGGACTCGGTTACTTTGGTAACCTATTCGACTTCCCCGAGGGTCAATATCAGATAAGATTTAGTTATTACGTCCGATCTTACACAGATCGATTGTCTTGGTTGTTTTGGACCAGGGCAGTCTCAACCTTTGGCGCAGCGGAGCGAATCAGATGTGCGGCATAGTCGGTTACGTCGGTAAAAAGCGTGTTGTCCCGGTCATCATTGAAGGATTGCGTCGTCTGGAATATCGCGGATACGATTCCGCCGGAATTGCGGTTGCAGGTAACGGCGACGGGATGCAGTTGCGCCGGGCCGAAGGCAAGTTGCGCAACCTTGAGGAAGCCATCCAACTGAAGCCCCTTGATGGGACTTACGGAATTGGCCACACCCGCTGGGCCACACACGGCCGCCCCACTGAAGAGAATGCCCACCCCCACCGCGACTGCACGGGGAAGATCGTTGTCGTCCACAACGGCATCGTCGAAAACTACATGAGCTTGAAGAAGAAGCTCATTGAGGACGGGCACAAGTTCCGTACCGAAACCGACACCGAAGTCATCGCCCACCTGATCGAACAGACACTGGCCGAAGCGGGACGCAAGATGTCGCTCGAAGACGCTGTGCGAACCACGGTCAAGCAACTTACTGGGGTGTTCGCCATCGCGGTCATCTCCTCAGACGAGCCTGACAAGATCGTCGCCGGCCGGAATGGTCCGCCCGCAGTGATCGGCCTGGGCGACAACGAATACTTCGTTGCCAGTGATGTACCCGCGATTTTGTATCACACTCGCGACCTGTTCTTTCTCGGCGATGGCGACCTGGCTGTGATTACTCCGGCCGGCGTGCAACTCACCGACTTCGATGGCAACCCGATCACGCGCCAGGTGCAGCACATTACCTGGGACCCGATCATGGCCGAGAAGGGTGGCTTCAAGCATTTCATGCTCAAGGAGATCTTTGAGCAACCCCGCGCCGTTCGCGACACCACTCTGGGGCGCGCTTCGCTCGACACCGGCAAGGTCTTCCTTGACGAAATGGACATCAGCGAAGAAGACTTCCGTCGGCTTCAGCATGTCTCGATTGCGGCCTGCGGCACCAGTTGGCATGCCGGACTTGCCGCCAAGTTCATGATCGAGCGCCTCGCAAAACTGCCAGTTGAAGTGGACTATGCCAGCGAATTCCGCTACCGCGATCCTTTGACCGGACCGCACGACCTGACCATCCTGATCACGCAATCCGGCGAGACCGCCGATACCATCGCCGCCATGCGCGAATCCCGCGGCAAAGGCGCCAAGACGCTCGGCGTCTGCAACGTCGTTGGCTCCATGATCGCCCGCGAATCCAATGGAACCATCTACACTCACGCCGGGCCGGAAATCGGCGTCGCCTCCACCAAGGCGTTCACCGCTCAGCTTACTGCGCTCTTTCTGTTTGCCGTTTACCTCGGAGAAGTTCGTGGCACCATCGGCACTGACGAGGCCAAGAAGTTGCTCACCGAACTTACACTTGTCCCTGGCAAGCTCGAGGCTTTACTGGGAGGCGACGACCAGACGGAAGAATTGGCCAAGCGCTATCATCGCGCTCAGGATTTCCTCTATTTAGGCCGCGGCATTCACTACCCCATCGCCCTCGAAGGTGCCTTGAAGATGAAAGAAATCTCCTACATCCACGCGGAAGGCTACCCGGCGGGCGAAATGAAGCACGGCCCCAACGCGCTGATCGACGAAGAACTGCCGGTCGTCATTATCGCCACCCGCGATCCCAACGATGCCGGATCTGTTCTGCGCTATGAAAAGACCATTTCCAACTTGAAGGAAGTAAAGGCGCGCTCAGGCACGGTGATCGCAATCGCAACCGAAGGGGATGAGGAGATCAAGGAGTCGGCCGACCACGTTGTATTTGTCCCACAGGCTCCGGAATTGCTATCGCCCATTCTGGAGGTCGTTCCGATGCAACTTCTGGCCTACCACATCGCCGTCCGCCGAGGCTGCGACGTCGACCAGCCACGCAACCTGGCAAAGTCGGTCACAGTCGAATAGATCGTGCCAAATGCCCCTGTTGCCGGTGAAGAGTAGTGCTATCTGCTCCTCACCGGCATCTAAGTACTGTGAGCGAGACAGTTTCCGCAACAAATGCACCCTCAATGTCCGACACGACGGTTCGTCAACCCGCCTTGCGAAAACTGCTGACTGCCCGCCTCGTGCGAACGACGTTTCTTTCAGAGCAAACCAAGGACCTGGAGTTCGCTGTGGAAGGCGTCGATGAATTTAGCTTCATCCCCGGCCAGTTCGTCTCGATTCAGCAACCGAAACCCGACGGAAGGGTCCACACTCGCGCCTATTCGATCGCATCGGCTCCCCGCTCCACGCCCTCGTTCGACTTGTGCTTGAATCGGGTGGAAAACGGTTTCCTGTCCAACTGGCTCTGCGATGTTGAGGTTGGCGCAACGGTCCAGTTCCACGGCCCTCACGGAATGTTCACACTCCGACAGCCGCACCAGGATTGCATCTTCATTGCCACAGGCACCGGGATCGCTCCGATTCGAGGGATGGTTCAGTGGTTGTTCGAGAGACCCGAACGGAACCAGAATCGGCAGGTTTGGCTCGTGTACGGCACGCGCCATGAGACGGGTCTCTATTACCGCGATGAGTTCCGCGCGATCGAGCAGGCCCATCCCAACTTCCACTATGTGCCCACACTAAGCCGCGGCGGAAGCGAATGGCAAGGACTACGCGGCTACGTTCAGGACCACGCGCCCGACATTGTCGGCACCCGTCGTGACATGCAAGCCTACATCTGCGGCTTGCACCAGATGGTCGACGCCAATCGCAAGCTCCTTAAGGAGCAATTGGGTTGGGACCGAAAGCAGGTCGTCTTCGAGCGCTACGACTGAGCGACTTCGACTGACTTACTGCAGAGCGCCCGTCAAGAATCCACCGACGTCCCCTGGCAAGAAGTCATGCAACTTTGACACAAGGAACTCCGGACTAGGACCTGGCCGCCCGGCGCAGTTCCCGTTCGGCTTTGGCGGATTCGCGGCGGCGCAAAGCGCCTTCATAGCGCCGCTTCTCGTCTTCCGTCTCCGGAACCACCGGGTTCACAGGCAGTCTCCGACCGTGGCGATCGACCGCAACAAACGTAAGGTAGGCCCTTCCGACTTTTTGCCGGGTGTTGGAAATGTAATGCTCGACCGATACTCTGACCCCGACTTCCATCGAGGTCTTGAAGACACGGTTCACCGACGACTGCAGCACCACCATGTCGCCGACGTGCACGGGAACCAGAAAATCAATGTGGTCCATGGAAGCTGTAACCACGTACGAGTGCGAGTGCCGATGTGCGGCCAAAGCGCCCGCGAGATCGATCCAGTGCATCAGCCTCCCTCCCAGCAACGCTCCCAGCGGATTCGCGTCATTCGGGAGAACCAGTTCAATCATCTCCGACTTCGATTCGCTCACCGGCCTCGCCGTAAGCGACGATTCGAGTTTTTCCATGTTGATTCCTGCTTCCCGTAGCAAGTGTTCGGCGGCTGGCACAATCATCATGCAGCATCCGGTCCATTTCGTTACATTCTAACGGTTATAGCGTTCGAGAACTTCTCCGGAAGAACTCGCGCCATTGAGATTCGCCCGAGTCCTCCTATACCATTCTCTGGGAACTGGAGAACACACATTCATGGTTGACGAGAGCCGAGTCGCGGCATTGCAGGAGATCCTGAAAGAGAACCCGAACGATGCCTTTGCGCGATACGCACTCGGCCTCGAGTATTCTTCCTCCGGCGACGCCGAAGCTGCGCTTGCCGAATTTGACCGGCTTCTGGCCGCGCATCCTGATTACACCAATGGCTACTTCATGGCAGCTCAGGTTCTCGAGCGCGCCGGCCGCATTGACGAAGCCCGCCACAGGCTCCAGCAGGGTATGGATTCCGCGCGCCAATCCAACAATCGCCATGCCCTCTCGGAGATGGAAGCTATGCTGGAGGGTCTTCCGGCATCGGACTGACGGTACGACGTCCCCAAGAGCGATTTGCACATTTCACATGGCCGCGACAGAACGCTGGGCGATAATTGTCAGGACATGCTCCGATTGGACAACTTGTACGGCGCGAAGGCTCGAAGTCTAGGTGTTTCTGCATCCCCTCACCTGGCTTCAGCACACTGGCTCCTGATCTGCGTCTTGTTTGTCTTGCTGTGTTCCCCGGTCGCGTGGTCGTCGCAGGCCGGCAATTCAGGCGGAGCTTCGAAACCTGCATCGAACCCTTTGGGTGCCCTGCTCAAGGAAAAACCGAAGGCGCCGGTCGTGGCCCCGGAGCTGCCCGCCGCCATCCCCGAGCAGCCTGTTGCTATCCCACTGCCTGACGTCGCCTCTCGTTCGCTCGGTCTGGGCCAGAAGTTGCGCGATTCCGCCGCCACTTTGCCCACTCGCGAGCAACTCGAGGCCATCCAGTCCGGCGTTGCTGAAATGGAACCTACCATCGCTACCAAACAGGAGGAGGTCAACACGCTGCTGTCCGGAACCCCCAATTCGCTGCAAGTTCGCGAAGAGGAGAACTTCTGGCGAGGCATGCAGGGCTCCACAGCCGGATGGCAGCAGCAGCTACTAGCCTGGGCCCATGCCGCTCAAGACACTCTGGCGATGCTGGATGCCCAGGAGCCGGCGTGGGCCGCCACCCTCGATGAGAACAAGGGCAACCATGAGCTGGCGCCTGTTCTTGAGGTAGTTGAATCCAAACTTTCCGAGATGAGGAGTCTGCGCAAGCAGGCGCAGACTGCGCTGCAGGCATCGGTAAATCTACAGATTAAGGTTGGCAACCTCGATGCCACAGCCAATGAACTTGTCGCTCGTCTGGTCAAAGCCCAACACGAACTGAAGGGCCATCTCCTGGACCGCGACAGTCTGCCGCTGTGGAAAGTCGGACAGCGCCGTCAGATTGGCGAAAACTCTGCCGTCTTCCGTTCGGTAAATAGTCGCTGGATTTCCATCGCCGAGTTCTTCAAGGAGAAGTCCGCCACATTTGTTCTTCTCGCGGTCCTCTTCCTCGCATCCTTGCTGTCCTTGCGGCGATTGCACCAACTTACCCGTGACAAACAACCCTCCGACGAACTCGAAGCAGACGCGTATCGCATCCTCAAACACTGGTTTGCCGTTGGGCTCCTGGTTCCGTTGGTGCTTGGTTCAGTGCTCGCCCCCTCCGCGCCGGTTACCGTCCTCGGCCTCGTCATTGTGGTTTCATTTTTCCCCGTCTTGATCGTCCTTCCCCCGCTTCTCAACCGGCGCTTCCGGCTTGTGCTGTACGTGTTCGCAGCCACATTTGGCCTTAACTGGATGGTTTCCTGGATAGGATTCGACCCAGCGACCAGGCGGGAACTCAACTTCTTCATCACCTTGCTTCAGTTCCTCGTCCTCGCCTACCTTGCCCGGCCTTCACGCCGGCGCGTGGAGGAAGGAAGCGGCTGGCGAACCGTCCTGATGCTCGCAGTTCGTGTGCTGGTAATCGTCTTGGGCATTTCCCTTGCCGCCGATCTCTTCGGGTACATGAAGCTCGCGCACTATCTGGCGCTGGCCTGTATCTACAGCACCATCCTCGGCATTAGCGTGTTCACCGCTTGGCGGGTCATGACCCTGCTGCTGACCGTCGGACTTCGATCTCCTGTTGCCGAGCGTCTGGCAATCGTAAGGCTCCATCGGGAAGGAATCGTGCGCTGGATGCCGCGCGCACTCACCTTGCTTGGAATCTTCATCTGGCTCGGCGGCACGCTGGACCTGTTGGGCATCGCAAGCCCTCTGCTCGAGAAGCTGAACCAGTTCATGGACATCCACATCACCGGGGGAGACAACGGTGCCACGCTAGGCGGAGTAATCGGCTTTTTCTTGATTCTCGCTTTGGGTTACGCCGTTTCCAATGCGATCCGCTTCTTTTTTCGCGAAGAACTCTTCCGCCATTTCCACATGTCCCGCGGTCTTCCGGAGCTAGTGGCCTCGATCATCTACTACCTCTTGATGTTTTTCTTTGTCCTGGCGGCCGTTAAGGCGGGAGGGATTGAACTCAACAAGTTCACCGTGCTCACCGGAGCGTTTGGCGTCGGCATTGGCTTCGGATTACAGAACATCATTAACAATTTCGTGTCTGGCTTGATTCTCCAATTCGAGCGTCCGATTCACGTTGACGACGTCCTCGAGGTTGACACCTACACGGGAAGAGTTACCCGTATCGGAATTCGATCCAGCACGATCCAGACCTTCCAGGGCGCTGAAGTCATCATTCCCAATGCCACGCTGATTTCCGGTAAGGTAATTAACTGGACGCTCTCCGAGTCCCGGCGCCGCCGCGAGCTTCCCGTTGGCGTGGCCTACGGTTCCGATCCCAACTTGGTCCTCAAGATTCTTCGGGAAGCCGCCAGCAAGCATGAATTGATTTTGTCTAAGCCCGAACCCATGGCCTATTTCAAGGGCTTTGGCGACAGCTCCCTCGACTTTGAACTGCACTTCTGGGTCATGCAAGAGAACAACGGCTTGCTCATCACCAGCGAGGTCGCCCTCAGCGTAATGCAGGCTTTGAGCGATGCGGGCATCGAGATTCCCTTCCCTCAACGGGACCTGCACGTGCGTTCAGTGGATCCCAGCGCCGCTGCCTTGTTGCCCTCGAATATGGAACCGAGAGACGCCTCACTGACCAGCGCGGAGGACCGCAAACCCATTTATCCACCAGCATCCTGACCAGGGCGCGATTCGTCAGTATATTTTTCCTTCGTCCAGCTCGGTTCTTTTCGCCGTGAGGCAGTCGCGTTACAGATGATGCGATCGCCCGTTGCACCCTTGGGCTGGCGTAGAATACCAACAATCGACTCGCCGTGTGGGCGGTTGGTCGTGACCCTAGAGGTACCCCGGCCTTGAGCAATCTTCCGCAGACCCTCGCCGAGCTTCGGCGTCATCCTCAGTTTTCCGAACAGCGCTTGTGCTCGCGCCGGATTAAAGACGAGCTTCGCGACAACTTGCTCGCGCGGCTGCGTTCCGATCAGCCGGTGTTCCCCGGCATCGTTGGCTATGACGACACCGTCGTCCCGCAGGTGGTCAATGCCATCCTCTCGCGCCATAATTTCATTCTCCTCGGCCTCCGGGGACAAGCAAAAAGCCGCATCCTGCGAGCGCTGACCTCACTGCTCGACCCTCAACTCCCCTATATCGCCGGATGCGAAATCCACGACAACCCCTACGCCCCGCTCTGCCCGCGCTGCAAACGGTTGGTCAACGACGACCCTCAAAACGTGCCCATCGCCTATCTCGCGCCCGAGCGGCGCTATGTTGAGAAGCTGGCTACTCCCGACGTGACCATCGCCGACTTAATCGGCGACATCGATCCCATCAAGGCCGCAAAAGGCGGACACGAGTTGGGCAGCGAACTCACCGTTCACTACGGCCTGCTGCCCCGCGCCAATCGCGGCATCTTCGCCGTGAACGAACTGCCCGATCTCGCCGGCAAAATCCAGGTCGGCCTTTTCAACATCATGCAGGAGGGCGATATCCAGATTAAGGGTTATCCCGTGCGACTTCCCCTCGACGTCATGCTGGTGTTCAGCGCCAATCCCGACGATTACACCGCCCGTGGCAAGATCGTCACTCCGCTCAAAGACCGCATCGGCTCCGAGATTCGCACCCATTATCCCGCCACCGTCCAGGAAGGCATGTCCATCACAGACCAGGAAGCCTGGACCCAGCGCAACGGCCACCCGCTGGAGGTCCCGGACTTTATACGCGAGGTCATCGAGCAGACCGCTTTCGTGGCCCGCGAAGACAAGCGTGTGGACAAGCGCTCGGGTGTCAGCCAGCGTCTGCCCATCAGCGCCATGGAAAATGTAATCTCCAATGCGGAGCGCCGCGCTATCCGCTGTGGCGAGAAGCTCGTAGTCCCGCGCATCGGAGATATCTACGCGGCCATGCCCGCCATCACCGGCAAGTTGGAACTCGAATACGAAGGCGAGTTGAAGGGCGCCGACCATGTCGCGCGCGAAATCATCCGCGCCGCCGTGGCCCGCACCTACGATCGCTATTTCCACGGCAACAACAACATGAACCAGGTCGTGCAGTGGTTTGACCTGGGCGGCGAAATCCAGCTGCGCGATGCCGCCAGCGCCCAGGAAATGCTGCAGAAGATCAGGAACATCCAGGGTCTGCTCGACAAGCTGGGCGCACTCGGACTCAGCGGCAAGGAGCCCTCCGAGCTGCTGGTGTCGGCCGCCGAGTTCGTCCTCGAGGGCCTCTATGCGCACAAACGCATCGGTCGCAGCGAAGAGCGCCTGTTCACCGCCGGCGAAAAGCAGCCCCGCCGCGAGAAGCAGAACCTTCGCGACGAAGACGACGAGCGCGAGTTACGCCGCCAGCGCCGCCCCTATAACTGAAGCCAGCGAGCACCGGTCCGATGAAGTTCGTTAAGTACAAGAAATACGTACCTGAACCAGCCTCCGAGATGAGCCTCGAGGACTTGCTGGCGGCGCTGTCTGACCAGTTGCTGCAGAGTGGCTTCCAGCGCCAGTATCGGGACTATTACGATCGGGACTCCGACGAGCAGACGCTGGAAGACCTGCGCAACGCCATCGCCGACGCGCTGCTCAACAGTGACATGCTCGATCAGCGCATGCGTGAGCAACTCGAGTCCATGACTGCCGAACAGTTCGAGCAACTCATTGAACAGCTCATTGACCGCATGCAGCAGGAGGACTACATCACCATCGACCAGCCGCATGATCCCGCTCGCAGTTCGACCGCGGGTGGCCAGGTCGGCGAATCCCAGTCGCAGACGCGCTTCGAAATCACCGACAAGGGACTCGACTTCCTGGGTTTTCGTGCACTCCGCGACCTGTTAGGCTCGCTCGGAAAA
>Ga0207762_1000119_pt1 | contig 15703 bp, 14 predicted proteins | sample LuqExpMetageno37_FD_187795 | JGI IMG/M metagenome (GOLD analysis project Ga0207762, IMG submission 187795) | Tropical forest soil microbial communities from Luquillo Experimental Forest, Puerto Rico - Sample 37 (SPAdes) | ecosystem: Environmental > Terrestrial > Soil > Tropical forest ...
AAAATAAATAGACGATGACGGCTTACCAAACGCCCGCCCAATCGCCTTGAGTGACTCGCCTCGTTGCCAGCGATCCCAAAGCTCTGTCTTCTCTGCCGCCGTAAAGCCTCGAAAATATCCTCGCCCCATCGCCGTACACTCCTTTCCCTTTCAGGATAGAGTGTTGCGGCGACCGGTTGAGACCACCGCCAAAAGCGGATATCACGGGCGTTCTTTATTCGATCAATTCGTCTGCGAGCTGTTGGAGATGAAGCGGCACCTCCAGCCCCAACGCTTTGGCCGTCCTGAGGTTGATAACAAGCTGATATTTCGTCGGCGCTTGTACCGGCATGTTGGCTGGCTTCTCGCCCTTTAAGATACGGTCAATGTACGCAGCGGCGCGGCGATACAGGTCGGTTCGCTCAGGCCCATACGATATTAGGCCGCCGGCGGCAACGAAGGCACGATCAAAGTAGACCGCAGGTAGCCTGTGCCGCGCTGCAAGTGTGATGATCAGATCGCGATTAAGGAACGCAGGTCCGCCTGCGGTTACGATCAGACCGCCATTTGGGGATCGCGCAAAGGTCGTGATCGCGCGCTCGATGTCGCTAGCCCCACGCTTGTTAAATGAACTGACTTCCACTCTGAGCGACGGCGCAACCGCCTGAATGACCCCGAACTGGGCCGGGCCCGTGGCTGTATCGGGATCCCCAAAGACCGCTACCCGCCTCACGCTAGGGGCGATCTGCTTGAGCAACTCCAGCCATTTTCCGCTGATGCTGTATTCAAAAAGCATGAAACCGGTGGCGTTGCCACCTGGCTGCGCCAAACTGTCAACAAAGCCGCCAGCCACTGGATCGGCGATGATCGGAAACACGATGGGCACGGTGTGCGTCGCCTCCATCAACGGCCCGACGGTGCTCGTGCCCGGCGCTAGGATGACGTCCGGCGCAAGTGCGGCTAATTCCGAAGCCTGCTTGCGAAGCTCAGCGGGATTGCTCGTAGCCCAACGAATATCGAATCGCGCGTTGCGACCCTCGACCCAACCCAGTTCTCGCAACGTCTCCCTGAACGCCGTGATCCAGGGCTGATAGTCCGGATCGTCCCTAGCTATTGGCAGGAGCACGCCGATAGTCCGCGTCCGCTCGCCTTGTTGCGCCCGCGCTGCACTCGGCCACGCAATCGACCCGCCAACAAGCTTGATGAAATCGCGGCGCCGCATTATCGCCCCCAAGGCTTGGACGCGGCATCGTACCAACTAGCGTCGGTGAGTTGAAAGGGCTTCAAAATGTCCGCTTTGGGTCAAAAGGCGCCATCGCCGGCCTGAGAGCGCACGTCCGCTTTGCCCCTGAGATCGGACTCAGCACGCCGATGCCGCCACTTCTGCCAAGGGCCATGTGCGGAAACGGGTGTGCGACGTCCCTCATCAGTGATGTTTACATCGAAGAGGGCGCGCGTATGCTTGTGGCCTCACGATGCTGGGTGAGTGATCATGCGGCGATCGCCTCGAAATCACAGGACACCAAAGCCGCGGCTCTCGATGAGGCTAGGAGGAATTATGAGATGGCTTCTCGGAACTGCATTTCTACTAATTTCGACGGCCTGCTTCGCGGCGGACATCACTCCGCCCGTCGATATGGGTGGAACGCCCGTGTATCGTGGACCCGTGTATGGTGGGCCCGTCTATGATGGACCTATGTATGGTGGAATGCCGCCCGATTTCAATTAGGCTCGATGTCCGCCGTCGGCGGTGGCGAGCAGCGTCTGCGGCACGGTGAGGTCGAGCGCCTTCGCGGCCTTGAGATTGATCAAAAGCTCGAAGTTGGTCCGCGTGTCTTCCGCTTCATGCGCCCTATGGCCGATGTGGCTGCGATTGAGCGTCGCGTGCGCCGCGTTGCGACTCGTCGTGCACGCGTTCGAGCGACACGTGTTCCGCGGAGACTTCTACAGATGAGGTGGTGACGGCACCAGGCTGTCGAGGTACGCCTTCTTCACGACCTGGCGGAATTTGTTGTTTGGTGGCCCCGTTTGCCCATCGACCATTGAATTAACGAACACCACGAGCTCCATGTCCTGCGGCAAGAAAAACGCGAGGCTTTGTTCGTCCCGGTTGTTGGTATCGTGCCAGTCGCCGGGCTTGCAGTATACATTACCGGCGAGCGTAGTCAGGGCGGCAGGAAGTGCTTCACCGTCGATAAACGGGTCGACGCCAAAGCCGTCGTCGAGCATGGCCTGCGCGTCGTCGGGTGTCAGAATGCCGCCGCCCCGGCGGAATTCGCCCATCACATTGAGCAACTGGTTGACGGAGAGATGCCAGCCGTCGCAGCCGCAGCTCTGCTGCAGGGAACCCGAGTTCCAGCCGGGCCCAATATTGTCGGGTGGTCCCCGGTAAGCCAGCGCGCACCCAGGCGGATGATCGAGTGTGGCGCCGCCCACATTAGAGGGCTCAAACACCTTGGCCTGCAGATATGCCTCATAGGCGGCGATGGTCACGAACTCCCAGATTTGGTCATTCAACGAGAGGGGGTCGGGCAAGCCTAGAACCCCCCAATATAAGTCCTTGTTGATGTTTCCGTTGATGACCGCGAGGACCATCCGGCACAGCCCGTAGTTCAAATTTTGATAGTTGTACTGCCCGAGATCATTGAGATTGATGCCACCGGCGATCGCCGATTTCATCATGTCGAAGTCGACGAGATAATTCGCCGAGAGGCCACTGGTGTGGTTGAACAGGTTCCGGAAGGTTATGTGTTCGATATTGGACCCTTTCGCCCAATAGTCCGGCAAATAATTAATGATCTGGGCGTCCGGCGAGATTTTGTTATCTCGTAAGAGCACCTTCATAGCCATAGCGGTCATGAGCTTGCTCACGCTTGCCACATGCATCTGTATATCTGGGCTCCACAGCTCGCTGCCTCGTATGGCGTACGCCCATGCGTTGGTGAATAGGATCTGGCCGGACCGGCGGAGTTGCGCCACGTAGCCCGCAACGACGTCTTTCAACGCAGCGTCCAGGACGGCCTGGAACGCGCGAACATCCAGAGAGTACGGGACGCCGGGCGGTTGCACCGGCTCGAACAGCACCTTACTTCCCTCGGTTCCGCCATCCGAGGAGACGTCATCGTAATTGGGCGGTCGAATGACATGCGCCAGAACGGCTTGGGCGTCGATGGACACACCTTTCACATTCTCGGCGAGAAATCGGTCCAGCGCTTGTAGCAGCTCCATAGACCGTCCTCCTTTACGAAGTAGCCGGTGTTGAACCAAAAGAACTTACGCCACGAGTATGGGCCACAAGCGGACCAATAAGGCAATGCGCGGCTAGGTCGGCTTAGGGCCAATAGCGCAACAACCAGAATCGGATCAGCTAGGCTTCGGACTGGCATTGCAAAATCAAGTTGTATGTTGGCGATACGAAATTCCACCACGCTAGCCGGGCCCCCCAACGACCGGCAGTGCCGCAGTCGGTGCACGAGCGAACAGTTCCAGCGGCACCCTTACCCTTCGCGCTCAAACTGAGGGGCTGTCACATGTCCGTCACGTCGCAATGAAAGCATTGCGGTTCCCATAAAACCAAGGGAGGCTTGCATGAACACTTCTCAAATTCACGAGCATCATGAGAAGGCTGCACAGCACCACGAACATGCCGCGAAGCAGCTAAGCATCACAAGTCTGGGAACCACGAGAAGGCCGCACACCACTCCACGATCGCGCACGGACATGCTCTTCACGCCAATGAGCATCACGAACACGCATCCAAAAAACACGCCGAGCAACATTCCTAACGAAGCTCTTGTTTGCTTCGCTCAATCATCTCGCCCAGATCCATCTGGCGACTACCAAAACGAACCCGCGTGCCAGAATCTGACGTGCGGGATTAATTTCTGGCATATGGAATCGACATAGTCGCCGCGACTCTCTGTTGATCGGTCATCGCCTACCCTTCAGCTTGGCAATGAGCCTTCCCCAACTAGTCTCGGAATCGAGCGTGATGGCCATGCTCCTCGCAATCCTTTCGACACACTCCGGGCAGACAATCTCCAATTGAAGTGGCTCAAGGCGATCTTGCGAATGCGATACGAGCCTGCCAATTGGTTCTCCGCATTCTTCGCATTTCAGATCGGGAGGAATGGACACCTGAAGGCTCCTCTGAGCAGCTATTTGTTCGCCGCTAGCTCGAAAAATCATCCGCGACGACACCACCCGGCCGCGCGGAAGCCGTCTTGGTTGGGCCGCTTTTGCTGGAGAACTCGCGCATCCGCTCAGCCAGGATGTAGAGCAAGGGGATGATAAATATGCCGACCGCTGCTGCCGCGATCATCCCGCCGAACACCGGTATCCCAACCGCGTGACGCGTCGCGGCGCCCGCACCATGAGCGATGACCAGTGGCAGAAGCCCTAGAATGAACGCGAAACTGGTCATCATCACCGGCCTGAATCGCAGTCCGGCAGCCTCAATCGCACTGTTGTTGATGCCTTTGCCGAGCTGCCGCTGATCGACCGCAAAGGCAACGATCAATATGCCATTTTTTGCGGCGAGCGCGATCAGCACGACCAGCCCAATCTGGGCGTAGACGTCGAGGCTTAGCCCTGCAATCACGACAGCAACGATCGCGCCAAGGACCGCGACGCTCACCGACAGGAGCGCGGGAATCGGGATATTCCAACTCTCGTAAAGCGCGACCAAGAAGAGGTAGGCGAACAGGATCGCTAGCGCAAGCACGAGAGCAGTTCGTCCGCTCGCCAGCTTTTCCTGCAGGGCGGTACCGGTCCATTCGAAGGCATATCCGGCCGGCAGCGTCACGTCGGACACGCCCTCCATGGCAGCGAGCGCCTGCCCAGAACTGAAGCCTGGCTTTGGAGCACCATTCACAATGGCGCCTCTATAGCCGTTGTAACGAACCACTGTCTGCGGTCCTTGGACGATCTTCGCGGATGCCACCGCCCGGAGCGGGACCATGCCGCCTTGTGCATTCCGCACATAGATCTGATCGATGTCGGTGGTTTTGGCTCGAAATGGCGTCTCGGCCTGCACGTTCACCTGCCACGTGCGGCCGAAGACGTTGAAGTCGTTGACGTAGTAGCTGCCCAGGGTGGACTGCAGCGCGTTGAAGATGTCTGTGATCTTCACGCCAAGAACTTGCGCCTTGTCTCGATCGATATCGAGATAGACTTGCGGCGTATCGGCTGCATATGTGCTGAACACACCTGCAAGCGCCGGGCTTCCGTTCGCTGAGACCAAAAGCGCTCGAAGCACGGCCGCCACTTCGGTCGCGGGTTGCCCTTGTAGCGCCTCAAGGACGAACTGGAAGCCACCCGTATTCCCAAGCCCTAGGATCGGCGGAATGTTGAACGGGAAAGCGACGGCTCCCTTGATGGCCGCGAATTGCGGTCGCAAACGAGCGATGATGGCTCCCGCGGATTGAGCGGGGTCCGTCCGGTTCTCATATGGCTTCAGTCGGATGACGAAAAAGGCTTGGTTCGACGAGGTAACGTAATCGATGAAATTCAAGCCGACAATCGAAAGCACACCTTCGACTCCGGGAACCGGTCGTGTGAGATCTTCGACTTGTTTAACGACGTCCTCTGTGCGATTGAGCGATGCGCCTTCGGGCAACCGTACAGCGGCGAAGATCGAGCCCTGGTCCTCTTCGGGCAGAAAACTTTTAGGCGTCTTGCCGAAAAGCCATGCCGAGCCGGCCAGGACGCCGCCGACCACGATGACTCCGACGATCGACACGCGTGCAAGACGCGCGACGAGGCCCACATAGCCGTTACGGGCGCCTTCAATGCCGCGTAGCACATAACGCATCGGACCACGCGTGGCCTGCCCATGCTTCAAAAGCACGGCGCACAGCGCTGGGCTCAAACTCAAGGCATTCAGCGCGGACAACAGCATCGACACTGAGACCGCAACGGCAAATTGCCTGAACAGCTGACCACTGATGCCCGGAATGAATGCTACGGGGACAAAGACGGAAAGCAGAACAAGCGTGATGGCGAGAATCGGGCCCGTGATTTCCGCCATCGCCTTCTTGCAGCAGTCGGAGACAGGCAGATTCGGATTCTCTTCGATCACGCGCTCGATATTTTCGACCACCACGATCGCATCGTCGACCACGATCCCGATGGCCAGCACGAGGGCAAGCAACGAGACCGTGTTCGCTGAATAGCCAAGCAAAAACATCACGGCGAACGTGCCGACGATAGACACCGGAACGGCAATCAACGGAATGAGCGTCGTTCTCAGCCGGCCGAGAAACAAAAATACCACGAGCCCGACGAGCACGATGGCTTCGCCGAGCGTCCATATGACCTCTTCGATCGTGGCGGTGACGAAGACCGTCGCGTCATAGAAGACGTTGTATGCGACGTCGTCCGGAAAGCGCTTCGCGAGCGCGGCCATCGCCTCGCGAACATGTTTGCTGACGTCGACCGCGTTCGATCCGGGGGTCTGGTAAATCCCGATCGCCGCTGCCGGCGCACCATTGAAGCGGCTGTATCGGTCCTGCGTCTTCGCGCCCATTTCAACGCGCGCCACGTCGCTGACGCGTACGACCGAGCCATCCGGTTCGGTTCGTACGACGATGTGGGCGAATTCGTCCGGGCTGGTCAGACGCCCCTTGGTCTTGATCGTGAGCTGAACCTGTTGGTCCTTGCTCAGAGGCGCGGCACCGACGCGGCCGAGTGCGGCCTGGATGTTCTGTCCCTGGACGGCATTTACGATGTCGCTCGGCGTCAGATTGAGGTCGTTCAAACGATCAAGGTCGAGCCAAACGCGTAGTGAATAATCAAGCGGTCCGAACAGCGTCGCCTGCCCGACTCCTTTTATCCGCGACAGGGTATCTATGATATTGATGGTCGCATAATTGCTGAGATAGAGCGCGTCGTACGTCTTATTTGGCGAATAGATATTGATGATCTGCAGCAACGCTGCAGACTTCTTCCGGGTGGTTAGGCCCGAGCGCACGACTTCGCTTGGCAATTGCGGCGTCGCAAGGCTGACGCGGTTTTGGACGTTGACCGTATTGATGTCCGGATCGGTGCCGAGAGCGAACGTCACCGTGAGATTGTAGCTACCGTCGCTTCCGCTGGCGGATTGGTAGTAGAGCGCATTGTCGACGCCATTGATCTGCTGCTCGATGGGCTGGGCAACGGTCGTCTCGACTACTTCCGCATCGGCGCCCGGATAGGTGGCAGTGACCGAGACCTGAGGCGGCACGATGTCCGGAAACTGCGCGACCGGGATCGCCGTGATCGCGATGATGCCTGCGAGGGTGATTACGATCGATACGACGAATGCGAGCCGCGGCCGATCGATGAACAGATTGGAAAACATCGTTCAGTTTTCCGGTAATCGGCTCGCGGCCACGACCTGACCTGGCCGGACTTTCTGAATTCCTTCGACGATGACCAGTTCGCCCTCTTTGAGGCCGTCCGACACAACCACGTTTTTGCCTTCCTCCACCCCGGTATTCACCCGTCTCAGCTCGACTTTGTTGCTTGGGTCGACCACGAGGACATAGCGGCCAGCCTGATCGAGCTGTACCGCCGAGAGGGGAAGCGTCAGTGCGGAGTGGGGCTCACCGCGCTCGACGGTCACTCCGACCACTCCGCCGGGAACGAGCAGCCCCTCCGGGTTTGCGACCTGCGCGCGGATTGCCTGCGTGTCGGTGTTTGGATCGACTTGCACGTCCAAGAAATTGCTGACGCCCGGGTGCGGATAAATTCGCCCATCCGGAAGTCTGATGTGAACGGTGACGTGCTGGGTCTTGCCGCCTGATTCGGCGAGCCTGTGTTTATACTCTAGAACGTCGCGTTGGCTCGCTTGGAAGATGATGTAGATGGGATCCTGACTGACGATCGTCGCAAGCTTACCCGACGTCGGATCGACCAAGTTACCCACCGTGAAGTTGGCGAGGCTGATCCGGCCATTGATCGGCGATCTGATCTCGGTGTAGCCGAGATTGATTTCCGCCTGATTGAGCAGGGCCTGCGCCTGCATCACATCGGCTTCAGCAGCAGCATGATCCGCCTCGCGCTGATCCAGCGAGGCCTGAGTGATCGTCTCGTCGCGTACAAGGCCTTTGCCACGGCGGAGCTGCAGGGCTGTATTGATTTCGACCGCTTTCGCCTTCGCCAAGCTTGCCTGCTGCTGCTCAACGGCAGCTTTGTAAGTCGCCTGTTCGATGCGAAAAAGAAGATCGCCGCGCTTGACGTTCTGCCCCTCGACGAACGTCCGCTCTTCAATGAAGCCTCTAATCCGCGCCACGACGTCGACTTTATCGATCGCCGTCACGCGTCCGATGAAGGTACCCGTCTCCGTAATCTGCCGGCTCACGACCGGAACGACGGAGACCGAAGGCGGCGGTGCGGTCTGTGCAACGGCACCTCCGCAAACCCAAGAAACAAAAACAAATGCGAAAACAGTCAGAACCGGTGCGCGCCGCCCAGACATGGCCCAACACAATCCACCTGGCATTTAGACTCTCGCTTTGCTCAATCGATCTCGCCAATACCCTCTTGAGACTCCCGGTTTTGCACGATGTGTACCTCGACCTCCGGGGCCTTGTTCATCCGCGGCACAGGGTAGCTGTCGAAATTGGATTGCTCAACACGGCCGTTCTTCAGAGTAATCTCGCCGTAGCGCTGCGGTGATACCAAAAATAATCCCGCTTTCAACTTAGGCCCGGACGGTGTCGGGGTTAACGACGATGCCACAATCCGCCGTGCATACGACTTGCGCCACGAACCGTTACCCTATTTCCACTCCCACTTGATTTGATTGCGTACACACGTATTAATGTTGAGTACACACCCATTCGAGTGCGGCGCACAATCACGATACTGTGAGAGCGGACTAAACTAATGACGAAGACGACGCAGGATGACTTACTGAGCCGATGTGCTTGTTTTGACCTGAGAAAAGCAACCCGTGCGGCCTCGCGTCTTTATGACGACTGCCTACGGCCTTTGGGTTTGAACATCACGCAATACTCGTTGCTGCGTGTAATCGAAGGGAGCCCACAGATTTCGGTGTCAACCATCGGACGCTACATGGTCATGGATCGGACGAGCATTACGCGCGCGCTTGCTCCCCTGGAGCGGGATGGACTCGTCCACAGTTGTGTTGGCACCGACCAGAGAACACGGATCGTCTCACTCACAAGGAAGGGCGCAAAACTGCTCGCGAACGCCATGCCCCATTGGGACGAGGCACAGAAAACTTTTCTAGACCTAATGGGCGAGCAGCGTTGGATGGCAATGCGTGATCTTTTGAAGGACACAACGCGTCTACTGCACCACCATGGCGAGCCCGCAAAGGCTAACATTGATATGGATCGAAATGGCTGACGCCATAGGCTATAATATGAACACAAGGCTCTACCTTGACGACCTGCTTCAAGGACAACGGTTCGTAACCCGCACATATTCGGTGGACGCGGAACAGATCAAAACATTCGCCTACCAATTTGATCCTCAACCGTTTCACCTCGACGAGGAGGCTGCGAAGGGAACGCTGTTTGGTGGATTGGCGGCAAGCGGCTGGCACACCGCGGCGATTACGATGCGTTTACTCGTCGAAACCGGATTGCCGTTGGCGGGCGGCATCATCGGCGCAGGTGGGGAGATCAGTTGGCCAAACCCGTGCCGCCCCGGCGACATTTTGAAAGTTCACAGCGAGATTGAGGAAGTCATTCCATCGCGCTCACGTACCGATCGAGGAATTGTGCGCGTACGCAGCGAGACACGTAATCAGCATGATCAGGCCGTTCAGATCCTGATTGCTCGCCTCATTGTGCCGCGTCGGATCGACAAAGCTAGCCTCCCGACTGGCCCCATGGAGTAGGCCAATATGGCTCTAAACAGGCAACTCCGTTGTGTCAGCGCCCGGTAAGGATCGCAAGCAAGTCGAAACGGACATCAGCCGAATTACTCGATCACATCATCGGCGCGGGCGAGCAACGATGGCGGGACCGCGAGACCGAGGGCCTGGGCCGTCTTGCGATTGATTGCAAGCTCGTACCTGGTCGGTGCCTGCACCGGAAGGTCGGCAGGTTTCTCGCCCTTGAGGATGCGATCAACATACTGCGCCGCCCCCCGGAACTGATCATCCACTTCGGGCCCGTAGGACATTAAGCCCCCGCTCGTGACAAAGTAGCGTCGGTGGTAGACAGCGGGCAGTTTGTGCTGTGCTGCAAGCGCGATGACGAGATCGTGGTGCACTAGTGAAAGCGCACTGCCCGTCAAGATTAGACCGCCATTTGGGGAACTCGCAAATCTCGTGATGTCCTGCTCGATCTCCCGGACATCACGCATGCTGATTGCGCTCACTTCCATTCCAACAGACGGCGCCACGTACTGGATCACAGCGAATTGGCCGACCCCCGCCGTGAGTTCGGGATCCCGAAGAACTGCCACCCGTGTGACGGTTGGGGCGATCTCTTTGAGCAACTCGACCCATTTCGCGGTCAATGCATAGTCAAATAGAATAAAGCCAGTTGCGTTGCCCCCCGGTCTCGCCAAGCTGTCAATGAAGCCGCTACCGACCGGATCGGCGACGCTGTTGAACACAATCGGCACCGAGCGTGTAGTTTGCAACAGCGTTTGGAGCCCCTGTGCCCCGGTCACCATGATAACGTCCGCCGGAAGCGCGACTAATTCTTCCGCGTTTTTGCGAGCCTTCGCGGGATCACCGCTTGCCCATCGAACTTCGACCCGCACATTGCGACCATCGATCCAATCCAACTGATGCAGGTTTTCCTTGAACACCGCGAGACCGGCCTGCTGATCTGTCTCGATTGCCGCGCTCATTAGCACGCCGATCCGGCGCATCTGCTTGGGTTGTTGCGCGCGCGCCGCGAGCGGCCAGGCGGCCGCTGAACTAGCAATTGCTTTAATGAAATCGCGTCGTCGCATTGCCTTCTCCAAGGGTCAGGACCACGCCAACAGCGTTGCCAATTACAGCAGGGATTTAGGACCGGCGGAATGGGGTTTTGGGCTTGCAGTACACAGCGGCAATCCGCGGCTGGCGATATCCGATATGGGTCACAAGCGGACTCACGCCCTGCAGCAATTCTGCCGTTATTCGATCACCTCATCGGCGCGGGCGAGTAAGGATTGGGGCACCGACAAGCCGAGCGCCTTTGCCGTCTTCAGGTTAATGGCAAGCTCATATTTGTTTGGGGCCTCCACCGGCAGATCAGCCGGATTCTCGCCCCGCAATATGCGATCAACGTAGCCTGCCGCGCGTCGAAATTGGTCATCAAAATTCGGCCCATAGGAGATCAATCCGCCAGCAGCAACAAAAGGTCGTTGAACGTATACCGCGGGTAGCCTGTAGCGGGCGGCCGCTGTGATGACCAAATTGACGTTGGTTGCCCCTATCCCACTCGCCGCTTGGATTATTCCGCCATTTGGCGACTGTGCGAACGTCGCGACAGCGCGTTCAATCTGGCTTGGCTCATGGAGGTCGATTGGGCTTACCTCAATGCCAACTGACGGCGCCGCGGCTTGAATGACAGCGAACTGGCCGATCCCGGCTACGAAAGTGGGATCGCGAAGAACTGCCGCGTGCGTCACGCTTGGCGCTATCTCCTTAAGCAGTTCCAGCCACTTTCCACACAGGTTATACTCAAACATCATAATGCCGGTAGCATTGCCGCCCGGCCGCGACAGACGTTCAACAAATCCAGAGCCTACGGGGTCTGGCACAATGACAAAGACAATTGGAATGGTGCGAGTAGCTTTCAGCAACACCTCTGCAGCGGTGCCGCCACCGGCGACAAGCACGTCTGGGGCAAGTGCCGCCAATTCCTCCGCATATTTGCGCGTTTGGGCTTCATTGCCCCCACCCCAGCGAGCCACGATCTGAACGTTCCGTCCATCCGTCCAACCCAACTGCTCAAACGCTTCCAAAAATGTCATGTAGCGTTGCTGAGCGCCGGGCGTGTCTCTTGCGATTGCCTCTAGAATGGCGACACGACGTAGGGGCTCACGCTGCTGTGCGCGCGCCAAGAGCGGCCAGGCGGCTACGCCGCCGATCAGCGTGATGAAATCCCGTCGCCTCATGAGCCTCCCCAAGCCCGGGGACCACAGCCTAGCACAACAGATGGGGCCGTTGTGCATCAAAGCAATAAAGCAATTTTGACCCCTGCGACTTCCGCCTAGGGTCATTTAGCCGCCCTGCCCCCGTCTAGGTCCGCTCTGCTCCTCAGCGCAGACGCCGTGTGCAAATTCGGCTTGGGCCGAGATGGGCCAGGAGCGGAAATTGAAATTTACACTGCATGGACGCTCGTTTAGCTTAGGGTAGCGAGATCGCTGGGGGCGTTACGATGGGACTTCACCGCCGACAATTCCTGCATTTGGCAGCGCGTGCCGCAGCGTGCACTGCGATGACGGGCAGCGGTTTGGCACAGCAAGTGCCTCCTGCGCGTGTTAAGGGGCCGCCGGTCTGGCTGGACATGGATCAGAAGGAACTTGACGACTCCTATGATCAGCGTGTCTACGCGGCAAACATGCGGCAGGTGCTCGCCCGCACGCACCGCAACAGCGAGCTGGTGCGTGAGCGTCTCGGCGCGAAGCGCCTAGCCTACGGGCCGACGCCGATCGAGGCACTCGACCTATATCCGACCAAGGCGCCGAACGCGCCGATCAGTGTCTATATACACGGTGGCGCTTGGCGGGCTGAGGTTGCGAAGGACAATGCGGCCCAAGCGGAGATGCTCGTAAACGCGGGCGCTCATCTTGCAGTGCTCGATTTCAACAATGTGATCGAGACCGGCGGTAGTTTGATGGTCATGGCCGACCAAGTTCGTCGTGGCGTGGTCTGGGTCTACAAGAACGCCAGAAGCTTAGGCGGCGATCCCGAGCGGCTTTATATTAGTGGGCATTCCTCCGGCGGGCATTGGGTTGGTGTTCTGCTCACAACCGACTGGCAGAAGGATTTTGACGTGCCGCCTACTATGATCAAAGGCGGCGTTGCCGCTAGCGGTATGTTCGACTTGAAGCCAGTACGGCTCTCGGCACGTTCAAACTACGTGAAGTTCACGGATGAGGTTGAGGAGAGTCTGAGTCCCCAGCGTCATCTCGATAAGCTGGTGGCGCCGGTCGCCCTTGTTTATGGCACTGACGAGACGCCGGAGTTTCAGCGCCAGAGCCGCGACTTTGCCGCCGCTGTCAAGGCGGCGGGCAAACCCGTGACACTTTCCGTCATGGAAGGATACAACCACTTCGAGGTCGCGGAGCAACTCGCAAACCCGTACAGCCTATTCGGCCGCGCGGTGTTAGAGCAGATGAACCTTCGCTCGGGGTGAAGGTGGCGGCACGTTTCGCTATTGCATAATTTCGCCGAAACAAAGCTCGAAGCCGATGTCCGCTTTGGGTCCGCTCTGCTTCTCAAAGCACGCCGTGTGCAAGTTCGGCTTAGTCCGAGATGGGCCAAGAGTGGACGCCGACGTCAGACTGCGCCGGCGCAATGGTGCAGAAAACGGGCGGACTCCGGTGCAGGCGATGCCAGCGGTACGAACTCACTTCTGCACACCCATCGGTGTTGCGCATATCTCTATTGCATGAACCAACCGTGTGAGACGACGAGCGATTGGCCCGTTAGCGCGTTCGAATTGAATGCGGCAAAAAACAGCGCCACGTCAGCGACGTCCTCGACTGTGGTGAACTCACCATCCACGGTTTCTTTCAGCATAACGTTCTTGATTACTTCTTGCTCAGTGATTCCAAGTTCCTTGGCCTGCTCGGGAATTTGCTTGTCCACGAGCGGCGTGCGAACGAAACCCGGACAAATCACATTGGCGCGAACGTTATGCGCCGCGCCTTCTTTGGCGACGACCTTCGCGAGGCCGATCAGGCCATGCTTGGCGGTGACGTAAGGCGCCTTCAGCATCGAGGCTTCCTTTGAATGCACTGACCCCATGTAAATTATGCTGCCGCTGTTTTGCTTGTACATCTGACGAAGCGCGGCCCGCGTAGTCAGAAATGCCCCATCGAGATGAATCGACAAAAGGCTCTTCCATTTGGCGAATTCGAAATCGACAAGCGGATCGACGATCTGAATACCAGCATTACTGACCAGAACATCGAGCGCGCCGAATTTGGCAATCACTTTGCCGATGCCGGCGTTTACTTGGTCCTCAATGGTAACATCCATGGCAACGCCCAAGGCACGCCGGCCAGCGGGATCAAGCTCCGCGGCGGCGGCATCGGCAGCCTTTTGGTTGAGATCTGCAATGACGACCTTGGCACCTTCGCGGGCAAACCTGATCGCGATCTCTTTGCCGATCCCGCTGGCTGCGCCAGTTATTACTGCAACCTTGTCCTTCAAAAGCATGGTCGCTCTCCTTTTGTTGACACTCAGGCCAAATAGTCGAACATGACCTCTCCGAGTCCCAGCGTCAGATCGGACCCTTAGCAGGCGCTCGGCGGAGATGCCTGTAAGGTCCGCTTTAGGTCAAAAGTAGACATATGCGGTGCAGCAAGACAGGCTCCTATTCGACCACCTCGTCGGCGCGGGCAAGCAGCGACTGCGGCACGGTGAGCCCGAGCGCCTTCGCGGTCTTGAGATTGATGAGCAGCTCGTACTTGGTCGGCGCCTGCACCGGCATACTGGCCGGGTTTTCGCCCTTGAGGATACGGTCGACATAACCAGCGGCGTGGCGGCACGTGACGACCTGATTAGGTCCGTAGGAGACGAGACCGCCGGCAGCAACAAATGTCCGGTCGAAATAAATAGCCGGCAACTGACGTTCGGCCGCAACCTTAATGATGAGGTTGCGATGAATGTACGCCAGCCCGCTCGCGACAATGATCAGACCACCATTCGAGGAACCGGCGAAGGCAGTAATCGCGTGCTCGATCTCACCGGTGGCGCGCAAGTCGACCTGAATTATCTCCACCCCGAGTGCCGGTGCCATGGCCTGAATGACACCAAACTGAGCGATACCGGTTGGTGTGCCGGCATCCCGAAGCACCGCTGTTCGCGTCAGGCTTGGGACAATCTGCTTGAGAAATTCCAACCATTTCCCGCTGATCCCATATTCGAATGCCATAAAACCGGTAACGTTGCGGCCAGGTCGCGCCAAGCTGTCTACGAAACCAGCACCCACCGGGTCCGCAACGTTTGCGAATATGATCGGCACCGTGTGAGTCACCTGCAGCAGAGGCCCCACGGTGGAGGCGCCAGGGGCGAAGATCACATCGGGGGCGAGCGCAACCAACTCGGCCGCGTTCTTGCGGACCGCGTCGGCGCTGGCAGTCGCCCAGCGGGTGTCGACCCGCACGTTCTCGCCGATGTTCCAGCCCGATTGTGTTAATCCTTGGAGGAAGGCGCCGAGCCAGATCTGAAAGAGCGGGTTATCTGCGGCTGCGGGCAGCAGCACGCCAATGCGGCGCATCCGCTCGCGCTGTTGGGCGCGCACCACGAGCGGCAATGCCGCCGCCGTACTGCCGAACCAGGCAATGAACTCGCGCCGCCTCATGTGCTCCTCGCAACGTGGGGCGCTTGTAGCCTACCACAATACGGCGGAAAATGCGGCGTTGTGCGTCACGGCAAACTCGGGCGACCAATGTCTCAGATGGTCAGAAGCTGACCTAAAGCGCCCTTCCCTGTTACGTCAGCTTCTCTAATCGGCCGTTTTGGGTCAAGCGCTTTCAAACTGTCCACCACTTCAGTGGTCGGTGTCGCTCACGGGCTCGCGCTTCTCTTCGGAAT
>Ga0207762_1000121_pt1 | contig 15668 bp, 13 predicted proteins | sample LuqExpMetageno37_FD_187795 | JGI IMG/M metagenome (GOLD analysis project Ga0207762, IMG submission 187795) | Tropical forest soil microbial communities from Luquillo Experimental Forest, Puerto Rico - Sample 37 (SPAdes) | ecosystem: Environmental > Terrestrial > Soil > Tropical forest ...
GGCGGCGAGCCCTGCTTTGCGCCACCAAAAAGCGGGGTCAGGCATTGTCGGTTCGCTGACGCAAGCGGAGCTGCATCAGATAGGGATCAAGTGATTGCAAAGTGCGCTCCAGTGCGCCGCCCAATCCTTCGACAGTGGTGCGCGCAGCGTCGGCGAGGCTGGCCCGCGCGGCGGGCTGCGCTATCAGGGCGCCGAAGGCGGCAGCCAGCTTGGTGTCATCGGCAATCAATTCGGCGCCATGCGCTTGGTCGAGCGCGGTGTAAATCTCGGCAAAATTCCACACATACGGTCCGTGTAGGATGGCGGCGCCGAGCTTTGCCGGTTCGATCGGATTCTGCCCGCCGTGTTTGACCAATGAACCGCCGACGAAGACGATCGGCGCCACGCGATAGATCAGACCCAGTTCACCGATACTGTCGACGATATAGAGATCGGTGGCTGCATCCGGCAGCTCGCCACGCGAGCGCAACCGCGATTTCAGTCCGAGGCCGCAGGCGACCTCGACGAGACCGGCGCCGCGCTCGGGATGGCGTGGCACAATGAAGGTCAGCAAGCCGGGAAAATTTGCGCGCAGTTTCTGATGCGCTTCGATGACGGTGGTCTCCTCGCCGGCGTGGGTGGAAGCTGCCGCGATCAGGGGCCGGCCGTCGACCGCTTTTTGTAACATCGCGAGCTTGGTCTTGTCGGCCGGCGGCGCGGGGCCGTCGAGCTTGAGATCACCGGCGGCGACCACATGCGGAGCGCCCAGCTCGCTCAGCCGCTCCGCGTCGGCCGCCGAGCGCGCCAGGCAGAGGTCGAGCCGTCGCAGCAGGCTGACGATCGTCGCCGGTAGATAGCGCCAGCGCCGGAATGAAGTTTCCGACAAGCGGGCATTGATAAGCATCATCGGCACTTCGCGCCGCGAAGTCTCAACAATTATATTGGGCCACAGTTCGGATTCCACGAACAGTGCAAGATCGGGCTGCCAATGCTCCAGGAAACGGCGCACGAACATCGGCGTGTCGAGCGGCACGAATTGATGGATCACGCCGCGGGGCATGCGCTGCTCAGCCAGTCCGCTGGAAGTCACCGTGCCGGAGGTCACTAGGATGTTGAGTTCGCGTGCGCGTATGCGCTCGATAAGTGGCAACACACTGAGCAATTCGCCGACGCTGGCGCCGTGTACCCACACCAGCGGCCCCGGCGGCCGCGCCATGCCGCTCACGCCCCGCCGCTCTGATAAGCGCAGGCGATGCTCTTTACCGCGCCGCAGGCGCCGGGCCAAGAACAGTGCGGTGAACGGTGTGGCCGCCGCGGAAAAGATCCGGTAGGCGCGCAGCAATGTTGGCAGTCTACCGCTCACGGTGACTTGCTCCGGGTGCTGTCGGCGAGTTCGTATGCGCGTGCCGTTATCCGGTTGAGTTCTTGCTCAACCTGTAGCCGCGCTACTTCCTGCGTCGCGTCGTCCGCATCGGCCGACACTCGGATCGCGTTACCCAGCACCATCCCCAGCCGACTGAATGGCAAGTTCACCGCGCTGCGATCCCAATTATCAAGAACAATGCGCCGGCTGCTTGCGATCGCCGCCGGATAGATCGGTTTCCCGGAAAGCTGCGCCAGTTTGACCGCACCTAAGCCTGCGACGCGCGCGATCTTGGGGACGTCGGCGGTCAGTGCGACATTGTAGCCCTGTTTGAGCGCCTCGAGCATTTGCATAAAGGCAACGGTGCCACCCTTGCGCTGAAATTCGCGGTTGTGCGCGCCGGAGCCGCGGATCGTTTCGATGCCGAGCTTCTCGGCCGCGCGCGCGTTAATCTCTCCGTCGCGATGGCGAGAGATCAACACCTTGCTGCGATGGCGCGGGTCGTTCTTCTTAACGAATGGCATCATGAAGTGCTGGCCATGCCACATTACCAAGATTGCTGGCATTTCGACCGTATCATAGACGTCAGCCGGATCGAGAATTTTACGGCTGGTGTACCAAACGAGGCGCAAATACCACGCCCCGGCCGTTGCAACGGCATTCTGAAAGGCGGGCGATTCAACGATCCGCTTTTTTAACGGCATAGTTGCCGTTGATTAAGCTACAGGGCCGATTTATGCAAATTCGCTCAGTCGCTCGCGCACAATTTCGATCAGCGCGTGATGGCGGGCTTGACCGGCGGCCACCAGCGCGCCATGCACTGCATGCTGGGCGCTGTAGTTGAGTGGCCGCCCAGCGAAATCCGTCAGCGCGCCACCTGCTTCGTGCACCAGCAGATCGGCTGCCGCGAGATCCCAGTCGTGGCTGCCGCCGGAGGCGAGGGCGCCGTCAAGTTCGCCTTGCGCTACGCGCGCGATGCGCAGCGCCAGCGAATGCACCTTGGGTTGGGCCTCGATTCCGATGTCAAGCCCGGCGAGCCTGTCAAGGTAACGTTTGGGGCCGGCCAGTTTCGCGCCGGCGAGCGTCTTGCCGCGCCGGACGGTGATGCGCATGCCATTGTGCAGTGCTCCCGTGCCGCGCGCAGCGAGGAACATCTCGTCGGTTACTGGCGCATAGATCGCGGCCAGGACAGGCCGACCGTGCTCAACCAGCGCGACCGAGATGGTCCAGTCGGTGCGGCCGGAGATGTAGGCGCGCGTTCCGTCTATCGGATCGACAACCCAATAAATTGGCAACGCGTCCTCGGGCAGTTCTTCGGTCTCCTCCGACAGCCAGCCCGCGCCGGGCAGCAGCGCGTCAAGCCGCGCGCGCAGTAGATCGTTGACGGCGACGTCACCCTCGCTCACCGGCGAATTGTCGTCGCCTTTGGTCCAGCACTTGAAGGCGCCGCGTGCGGTCACCCACGCGACCTCGCCGGCCTCGCGCATCACCGCTTCAAGCGGCGCTCGCAGCGTGACCGGATCATTGCCCGGCAACGGTGAGCCCCTCGAGCCGCAGCGTCGGCGCATTGGTGCTGTAGCGGAATTCGAGATCGTTGGCGGGCGTGAGTGTGCGGAAAATGTCGGACAGATGTCCAGCGATGGTGACCTCGCTCACAGGGTAAGTGCGCTTGCCGTTCTCGATCCAGAAGCCGGAGGCGCCGCGGCTGTAGTCACCGGTCACTATGTTCACGCCCATGCCAATCAGGTCGGTCACGTAAAAACCGTCGTCGATGTCGGCGATCAGATCCTCGGGACTCTGTCGCCCAGGCTCCATGTGCAGATTGCTCGGGCTGGGAGAGGGCACCGACGATACGCCACGGCTGGCATGACCGGTGGTGGTGAGCCCGAGCTCGCGCGCCGTGGAACAGTCGAGCAGCCAGGAGCGCAGCACGCCGTCATCGATCAGGGCGAGCCGCCTATGCGCGACGCCTTCGCCGTCGAATGGATGCGAGCGAAGGCCCCGCTTGCGCAACGGATCGTCAACGATGCGGATGCCGTCGTCGAACAGCTTGGCGCCCATCTTATCGCGCAGGAAGCTAGTTTTGCGCGCGACCGAGGCACCATTGGCGGCGCTGGCCAAATGCGACACCAGCGAGCCAGAGATGCGCGGGTCGAAGACGACCGGCACCTTACGCGTGGAAACCTTGCGCGGATTGAGCCGTTCGACTGCCCGCTCGCCGGCGGTGCGGCCGATCTTCTCCGGGCTATCGAGGTCAGCGGCGTGGAGCGATGAGGAATAGTCGTAGTCGCGTTCCATGCCGGTGCCTTCGCCGGCGATCGCGGTCATCGAGATGCCATGACGCGATCCGAGATAAGCGCCACGAAACCCGTGGCTTGTCACTAGCACCATGCCGCCGATCCCGGCCGACGCCGAGGCGCCGCCCGATTTAGCGACACCTTTGACCGTGAGCGCGGCCTGTTCGGCGGTCTTCGCCATCGCCTCGAGCTCGGCCACGCTCGGTAGGTCGGGGTCAAGCAGGTCAAGGTCGGGAAAATCATGCGCTAGCAGCGCGCCATCGGCGAGGCCGGCGAACTTGTCTTCCGGCGCGGCGCGCGCCATGGCCACCGCCCGCTCGGCCAGCGCCACGCTTGCGTCGCCGGCGAGGTCATTGGTGGAAACGACCGCTTGCCGGTGCCCGACCAGCACGCGCAGCCCGAGATCGTCGCCCTCGGCGCGCTCGCTTTCCTCCACCGCACCGTCGCGCACCTCGACCGATAACGACATCGAGCGCACCGCTACCGCATCTGCGGCATCGGCGCCCGTCTTGAGCGCAGCGTTCACCAGCCGCTCGGCGCGGTCGGTGAGGGCGGTCTGGTCGAACAAGGAAGAAGCGGGAGCGCGCATAATGGATTAGCCTTGAAATGGGGCCGGATCGTACGGGGCGCAACACCGGTCCGAACATTTTGCACGAGGTCAGCAAGGTCCCGTCAATCATGGTTCGCAACGCCCCGTCAATCATGCAAAGCGAACAGGGTGCGTCTACCGGCGGTTAACCGCAAACATTAAGGAGATTCGGACGCCTTTCCGCCATGATTGCCACACGACCGAGCGCATAAGCCCGGCGTGGGGAGTTTCGAGGCGTCAGATGCGAAGTGGCGGATTGTCCGCCGGGTCGAGCCGCAAAGCGCGGCTCGACCCGTTCAGCCTGCCGGCGCGCTTTGCGGCAGTTGACGCCGCAGCCGACGAGCGGGTGCGGCATGTAGAGCTTTACCACGAACGCGTCGTGGTGCGCCGCTCGGTTGGCGGCATGCGCATGGCGCTCAATATGCCGGTCTCGGTCTTTGCCGGCGTGGCACTGCGGGTGACGAAAGGCGACGACGGGGCCATGGCCTCCGTCACGCTGGAGCACAAGGATTCATCGCTCTCGTTGCCGCTGTTTGATTCCGGCGAGGCCGGCGAGGCCTTCGCCGAGTGGCGGGCCTGGGCCAATGTGCTCGGCCTGCCCCTGCTTGTCGCCGAGGAAGACGGCATGCTGCGCGAGCCGTTCCTGCGGATGGGCGGTGTACGCGTCAATGACGTGCGGCCCCGCCGGCGCCGCCGTAGCGCGCTCAAGGGCCGCCGTTCGACGATGTCCTTGCGCCGCGCCCCCGGAAAGATCACCGAGGATACACCCGTCTATCGCGGTGAGCGCGAGATTATCGCCCGCAATTAGCTGAAATATACCGGCAGTGCTGCCGGTTCAGGTTGCCGAACTGTAAGTGGTCGCTATCGACTAAACGCAGCATGTTTTGCATGGTTCGTTGCGAACCTGTTTGTACTCTGTCCCCAGCAGCCGGTGACCGGATAGCAGTCGGCCCAGCGCCGGCGCGCCCAGCGCGGTGAGCAGCATCGCGGACAGGACGATTTTTCGCGTTGGATAAAGTTGGATAAAGGTGTCACCGCGCCGCGCATTCAAGCGCAAGCGCCGGTGATGCTTAACAACGCGTGGTTTTTTTAACGTTTGCCTGCTGCAGCAATCTGCCGGTGCCCTGGCTTGCCGTAATAGAAGCCGTTGGAGTACGGCGCGGGCAATTGCAGTCCGTCGAGCCGGGCAGCGGCTTCGGCGGTGTCGATGCGCCCATCGAGCGCGTCGCGGAAGGCGCTGGCCACCTCAACCATATCGCAACTGTGCGGCGACAAGCGGAAGCGGGCCACACCCATGTCCTGCAACCTCGGCAGCTCGCCGATCAGGTTAAGGTAATCGTGCGACATAGTCTGGATGCCGTTGACCGTCAGAAACGGCTGGTATTCAAACGTGCGCAGCGTCATACCATCTGGATCGGTGTTGCAGATGAACTGACAGGTGTCTTTCGTGCGTCCGTGCGCGCGCGCGTGATAGCAGCGTGCTGACAGAGCCAGCGGCACGCGGCCGAACACCATCACTTCGAGGTTGACGCCGAGCGAGGCTGCTTGTGGGCAAAGCGCGAGGATCGCGGCTGCCGGCATTTCTGGCGGCAGGCAGACATTGGTGACGCCGTCACGCGCTAGCACCGCCACGCTGCGCTCGTTGTAGACGTTGATGAAAGGACCGGCGTAATGCGGCCGCCCGCGCAGATAGTAGAGGGCGGAGCCGTCATTGGCCTCGACCACCACGCCGTCATCGGCGCACAGGTCCTCGACCATCTTCCGCTCCTGTTTGGACATCACCTCGGCCAGCGTTGAGCGCACAACGGTCTTGCCGGCAGCCTTGAGCCGCGCGATCACGTCGCCAAGATACCTGTCGAACAGTGGCGCGCGCTTGAGGCAGACGACCTCGCCGAGATACACGGTCTCGACTGGCGCCTCGTCGGCGATGCGGAAATAGAAATCGCGCCAGGCCTCCGGCTGCCAGCTGAACAGCACCGGCCCCAGGGTCAGGGCACTCGGGTTCGCCTGCACTTCTATCTCCATTTCTTGCTAGGGAAGGCGCCTTCGGTCTCGCGGCGGCCTTCGGTGAGCGCCAGCAGGCTAGCGAAGGCGGCCTCGCGTCCGGCCATGATGTCGTTCACCGCCTTGCGGAAGGCGCCGACCACCGACTTCACATAGGCACGGCTACGCTGACGGCCCTCGATCTTGAGCGCGGTGACGCCGGCGCGCATCATCTCGGGCAACAGAGCCGACAGATTGAGGCTGACCGGTTCCTCGAAGGCGTAATAGGCGTCGCTGCGAGCGCCGCAGAAGTAGCGGCCCTTGCAAATCGTCGGATAGCCGGCGCTCTCGCCGCCGCTGAAGCGGTCGACTACGAACTCGCCGAGCCGGGTGGTCAGGTTGCGCTGGGCATCCTCCTCGTAGTGTACGTCGGCGGCCGGAGAGCAGACACCATCCATGTTAGTGGACTGGCCGGTCGCGTAATTGCTCAGATAGCAGCGTCCCTCTGCCATCATCCCGATATTGCCGAAGATGAAGGCTTCGATCTCGCAGGGGATCTGCCGGTGCAGCTCGGAAATCTCGGCGACGGTGAGCATACGCGGCAGCACCACGCGCTTGATGCCGAAGCTCTCGCAGTAGAAGCGGATAGCCTCGGGCGAGGAGGCGCCGGCCTGCACCGACAGGTGCAGGCGCAGATTGGGATAAGTGCGCGCGGCATATTCGGCGACGCCCATGTCGGCGACGATTACGGCATCGACCTTGAGCCGCGCCGCCGCATCGATAGCATCCTTCCACATCTGAAATTTGCCGGCCGGCGGGAAGGTGTTGACCGCGAGCAAGAGCCTCGCCTGTCGCGCATGCGCGTAGCCGAGCGACTGCTCCACCTCGGCCACCGTGAAGTTCAACCCGGGGAAGTTGCGCGCATTGGTCTCGTTCTGCAGCCCGCAATAAACAGCGTCGGCGCCGGCGTCGACTGCCGTGCGCAAGGCGGCTGGCGTGCCGGCGGGGCAGACCAGTTCGGGGCGCTGATACTGCTGGAGCAGCATCATCTAGTGGCTCCGTATGGTTCGCACTGCCGACAGCGCGAGTCCCGCGGGCGTCGACAGCAGCCCGAAGCTTGCGACCACACTGTCGAGCGCGCTGCCCTCGAAATCATCCAGGGCGTTGCGCAACGCGACGACCGCTTCGGTGTCGCCGCTTACCTGCAAGGCGCGCGAAAAGAATAGCGCGTCACCGTCGAGCGAGCCGTCGATCATGTCGAGCAGGTCAAAGAACTTACCTGCAATCGCCGCGACATGCGCCGGGCGCTCTTCGCGACGATGCGCTGTCAGCAGCGGTCGGTCGGGCAGCGGCGTCAGCACCAGCGCGAAAGGTAGGTCGGTCGGATCGATCAGGAACCGTTTTCCCGCGTGCGGTCCAAGCCGCTTGAACAATTCCGGGCGCGACTGCGCGACATGGATGGCGATGCGGTTGAAGATTGGTTGCAGCAGAGCAAGCGGCACGGGCGCCAGCAGAATGCTGGGGGCACTTTCCAATAACCATTTAAGCGGCGTCGCCGGGCGGCCCGCGCGGGGAGGATCCAACATGCGCGGAACCTAGCGGGGCTGCCGTCTTCCGCATTTGACCAAGGTCAAGGCAGGCGCGCGGATTGGCCGCGGTTGAATACCCTCCGCGCTGGCTGACTGGGGCCGACTCCGAGTCGCCCGTTCGCCGCTGCGGCAGATTGCCGTCGCTTCAGGCCGGCTGGTCCGCCACGTCGATGTGCGCGGGCTGACCCGTCAGGCTTTGCCGTATCCCCCTGCTGTCGGCGTCTGAATGATCACCGCTTCGCCGGCGTCGATGACCGTCTCGTCGCAGCCTTTCAAGCGCTCCATACGGCCGTCCTTGCGTCGCACCCAGTTCTCGCCGACCTGGCCGGCTTCGCCGCCCTCCAGGCCGAACGGCCGTACGCGCCGGTGGCCGGACAAAATAGTGCATCCCATCTTTTCCAGAAAACGGATGGTGCGGTGGATGCCGTCCCCGGCGTGCCATCGGCCCTTGCCGCCAGAGCCAGTGCGGATGTGGAAATCTTCGAGCACGACGGGATAGCGGAACTCCAGTACCTCCGGGTCCGTAAGCCGCGTATTGGTCATGTGCGTATGCACAGCGTCGGTGCCATTGAAACCGGGGCCCGCCGGCGAGCCAGAGCAGATCGTCTCGTAGTACTGATAATTGGCGTTGCCGAAGTTAAGATTGTTCATCGTGCCCTGCGCGGCCGCTAGTGCGCCAAGGGCACCGAAGAGACAGTTGGTCACCGCCTGCGAGGTCTCGACATTGCCCGCGACCACGGCGGCAGGGAATTCCGGCGACAGCATCGAGCGCTTGGGGATGACGATGTTGATAGGCCGCAAGCAACCGGCATTCATCGGGATATCGTCGTCTACCATCACGCGGAATACATAAAGCACGGCAGCGCGGGTCACCGGCTCGGGCGCGTTGAAATTGGTCGGCTGCTGCGAAGAGGTGCCGGTGAAATCGACGGTCGCTTCGCGCTTCTCCTTATCAACCGTGATCCTCACCTTGATCACGGTGCCTTGATCCATCTCGTAACTAAATTCGCTGTCGTGCAGCCGGTCGATGACGCGGCGCACGCTTTCCGCGGCGTTGTCCTGCACGTGCCGCATATAGGCCTTCACTACCGGCAGCGTGAAGTGCTTCACCATCTTGCGCAGCTCGACGACACCTTTCTCGTTGGCGGCGATCTGCGCCTTGATGTCATTGACGTTCTGCACCGGGTTGCGCGCTGGATATTTCGCGCCGGTCAGCGCCGCCGTCAGCTCCGCCTCGCGGAATCGGCCGCGGTCCACAAGCTTGAAATTGTCGAACAGCACACCTTCCTGCTCGATCGTGGTCGCCTTGGGCGACATTGAGCCAGGCGAGATGCCACCGACGTCGGCATGATGTCCGCGCGAGGCGACCCAGAATAGGATCGATTTCTTTTTATCGTCGAACGCCGGTGTACACACGGTGATGTCGGGCAGGTGAGTCCCGCCGTTGTAAGGCGCATTGATGGCGTAGACGTCGCCGGGCGCGATTTTGCCGGCATTGTCGCGGATAATGGTTTCGACTGAGCGGTCCATCGAGCCGAGATGCACCGGCATGTGCGGCGCATTGGCGACCAGCGTCCCGTTGGCGGCGAACACCGCGCAGGAGAAGTCGAGCCGCTCCTTGATGTTGACCGAATAGGCGGTGTTTTGCAGCGATACGCCCATCTGTTCGGCGATCGACATGAATAGGTTGTTGAACACTTCCAGCATCACCGGATCGACATGGGTGCCGATGGCATGCGTGCGTTTGAGCTTCTGCGCGCGCGTCAACACGAGGTGATTCTTCCGCGTCAGCTCGGCCTGCCAGCCCGGCTCGACTACGATAGTCTGATGCGGCTCGATAATGATGGCGGCGCCTTTGATACGCGCGCCCGGATTAAGCTGGTCGCGGCTGTACACGTTCGCCTTGTGCCATTCGCCGGCCGAGAAGAACCTGGTGCGCCGCGCCGGCTTCGGCAGGTTCGCGCGTGAGGTCTCGCTGGCGCGCTCGCTGAACTTGGCGCCACCGCCGACCGCTTCCACCGACATCGCTTCCACCACCAGCTGCTTGTTGCGGTCGATGAAGCCGAAGCGCGCCTTGTGCGCCTTCTCGAAGGCCCGCTTCATTGCGGCGAGCGAGCCAGCATTCACCACCAGCGGAGTATCGGTGCCGGCGTAGCGGATATGGGCTCGCACGAAGATCTTGATCTTTCCCGCTGGCACACCTTGACCTGCGACTTCCGCCTTCGTCTCGCGCCCGAGCCGCCTTGCCATGCGCTTGAGGGCGGTGAGTGCCTTGCCGCCATAGGTCAGTTCGATCGCCTGTTGGCGCGTGGCGCGGATATCGGCGAGCCCCATCCCGTAGGCGGAGAGGAGCGACGAGAAGGGGTGGATCAGCACCCGAGTCATCCCGAGCGCGTCGGCGACAAGGCACGCGTGCTGGCCGCCGGCGCCGCCGAAGCAGTTGAGCGCATAGCGCGTCACATCGTAGCCGCGCTGAACGGAGATCTTCTTGATCGCGTTTGCCATGTTCTCGACCGCGATCCTGATGAACCCGTCGGCGATCTCCTCGCCGATCTTTTCGATCTTCTGGGCGAGGTTCACCTTCTGCGCCAGGTTATTGAAGTCGTGCCGCACGGTGGCGGCATCGAGCGGCTGATTCTGATGGGGGCCGAAGATCTTCGGAAAGAAGTCCGGGATCAGCTTGCCGACCATGACATTAGCGTCGGTCACCGACAGCGGCCCGCCGCGCCGGTAACAGGTCGGGCCCGGATTGGCGCCGGCCGAGTCGGGCCCCACGCGGAAGCGCGCGCCGTCGAAATGCAAAATCGAGCCCCCGCCCGCCGCGACCGTGTGGATCAGCATCATCGGTGCACGCATGCGCACACCGGCGACCTCGGTCTCGAAGGCGCGCTCGTATTCGCCGTCGAAATGCGACACGTCGGTCGAGGTGCCGCCCATGTCGAAGCCGATCAGCCGGTCGAAACCGGCCTGCTTACCCGTTTCCGCCATGCCGACCACGCCGCCCGCCGGTCCGGACAGGACCGCGTCCTTGCCCTGGAACAGGTCGGCGGCGGTGAGCCCGCCTGACGACATCATGAACATCAGACGCGCGCCGGAGTTCTTAGCGTCGAGGGCCTTGTCGACCTGCGCCACATAGCGCCGCAAGATCGGCGAGAGATAAGCGTCCACCACCGTCGTATCGCCGCGGCCGACAAGCTTGATCAGTGGCGACACTTCATGGCTGACCGACACCTGCGCAAAGCTGAACTCGCGCGCGAGCGCCGCCACCTGCTGTTCGTGTTCTGGATAGCGATAGGCGTGCATGAACACGACCGCGACCGCGGCAATGCCGTCCGCCTTCGCTGTTTCTAGCGCGCGACGCGCGGCGCCTAGATTGAGCGCGCGCTCCACCGTGCCGTCGGCGCGGACGCGTCCGTCCACTTCGGCGACGCGCTCATACAGCATGTCGGGCTTAATGATGTGGCGGGCGAAGATTTTCGGCCGCGCCTGGTAACCGATCTTCAACGCATCGCGGAATCCTTTCGTAATCAGGAGCAGCGTACGCTCGCCCTTGCGCTCAAGTAGGGCATTGGTGGCGACCGTGGTACCCATCTTCACCGCGCCGATGCGGCCGCGCGGGATCGGTTCGCCAGCTTTCAGACCGAGCAGGTCGCGGATGCCTTGCACGGCGGCGTCGGCATAGGCTTCCGGATTTTCGGACAGCAGCTTGTGCTGGATTAGTGTGCCGTCCGGCCGCCGCCCAACTACGTCGGTGAATGTGCCGCCGCGATCGATCCAGAAATCCCAGAGTTGCGATGAAGGCTTGGCTAGCATGAGCGGGCGGGCGCGGTTCCCCTGCATGACAGTGAAGCGCTCGCCCGGGTTTTTAGCAAGCAGCGGTAGCGCCGATACACATCGCCGCCGCCGTCGCCGCGCTAGTTGTTGTTGCCGTGTCCGACTGGTGGAATGGGCATCTTAACGCGGGAAATCGTCTGACGCTGCTTGGTCGTGGAATCCGGCCGGCCGAAGTTGGTCCGCTAATGCATCCAGCGCGCGAGATCTCAGCCTGTCGGGCCTGACGCAGGCCTGCTAGGCTTGCGCCGCGGGTCATCGCAATGCTGTGTGAAACAAAGCCATGAAAAAACTTCAACGCCGTCAGTTCTTGCAATTCGCTGGCGCGGCCACCGCGCTTCCGGTCGTTCCACGCATGGCCTGGGCGGAAAACTATCCAGTACGGCCAGTGCGCATCATCGTCGGCTTCCCGCCCGGTTCCGCGACCGACATCGATATGCGCCTGATTGCCGCGCCGCTTGGGCAAGAGTTAGGGCAGGAAGTGCTCGTGGATAACCGGCCGGGCGCCGGCAGCAACCTTGCTGCTGAGACCGTCGCCCGCGCCAGGCCCGACGGTTACACGCTGCTGGCCATGACGGTGACCAACGCAGTCAATGCCACGCTCTATCAAGGGCTGTCGTTCGACATTGCTCGCGATATCGTGCCGATCATCGGCACATTCGAATCGCCCAATTCATTGGTGGTCAATCCGTCGGTCCCGGCCAATACGCTCTCCGAATTCATCGCCTATGCCAAGGCCAATCCGGGCAAGATCAATTATGCCTCGTTCGGCATTGGCAGCGCGCCCAATATGAACGGCGAGCTGTTGAAGATGATGGCCGGCATCAACCTGGTGCACGTGCCTTATCGTGGGAGTCCGGTGCCGGATCTGCTCAGCGGGCAAGTGCAGGCGTTTATTGGTCCCATGCCGGTCACGATCTCCTACGTAAGATCCGGCAAATTGCGCGCCTTGGCGGTGTCAAGCGCCAAGCGCTCGGCGGTACTGCCCGACGTTCCCACGATCGCGGAAGTTGTGCCGGGATTCGAAGCCGACATCTGGCACGGCATCGGCGCACCCAAGGGCACGCCGACGGAGATCGTCGCTAGACTGAATGAGAAAATCAACGTTATTCTCGCGGATCCGCAGATCAAAGAGAAGTTCGCTAACCTTGGCGGCACGGCGCTCGGCGGCACGCCAGAGGAATACGGCAAGTTTGTCGCGTCCGAGATCGAAAAATGGGGCAAGGTGATCAAGGCGGCGAACATGCAGCCGGTCTCCGAACACTGATGCCCCACCTAAAGGTACTTAGCGGCAACGAACCGCGTGCTGCATTGCACGAATTGTGCAGGCAGTTCGAGGCGAAACCGGGAGGTCGAGCCTGTCTTCGAGCTAATCCCGACGTAGTCAAGCGGGCGCAAGTCGGTGAGTCGGCCAGAGAGCGTATACCCAAAGGCGGGGCTAGTGACTGTGCCGATGAGATAAACGCCGCCGATCTTCGTGGGAGGAGTGATACACGGGCGGCTGCAGGCTGCGCGCCGTCAGGCCTTCCTAGCCAACAAAAGACATCCATCGATCACCCGCGATGGATGAAACTGGTGAGGGCCCGGCGGTTTTCCCGCCGAGCCCCCGTTCAACATATCAGGCGGCCTATAAGCCGGGTTCTGTATGGCCTGCGGCGAGCCGCAGACGTGACGGCCATTCCTCTTGCACGCCGGTTGCCCGGCGCATCAAGCAACCTACCCGAATGACTGGCCCGGACAGGCCGAAGCCTTCGCTTCGCGTCATTCCTACTCGGTCTTGCTCCCGGTGGGGTTTGCCGTGCCGCTTCCATCGCTGGAAACGCGGTGCGCTCTTACCGCACCGTTTCACCCTTACCGCGGCTAACGCGCCGCGGCGGTCTGTTCTCTGTGGCACTGTCCCTAAGGCCCTGGGGCCCCGCCGGACGTTATCCGGCACCGTTTGTCCATGGAGCCCGGACTTTCCTCCCCGGCCGCCTTTCGGCATTGGCGCGGGGCGGCCGTCCGGCCGACTGACGGGATTAGGGATGGGGTTGCCAGTCCCTTCCGTCAAGTGCCCGTGAAAATGATTTCAGATTAGAACGGTTATGCGCCGCGTCCGATCGGCTCTGGGCGCGTTTCGGTCAGCGCGCGCAGCGTTAGCAGTGTGGAGGCGTCGGCAATGCCATCCACCCGGGCGGGGCGGAAGTGGCGCTGGAAAGCCGTGACCACCTCACGCATGGCGTCGTCATAGGTGGCGGTTTCCTCAATGCCGTAGCCGTAGCCGCGCAGCGCGCGCTGCATCCGCGTTACCGCTTCGCCGCGTTCGCCGGGCTTCAGCGAGGCGCCCTCAAGATTGAGCGGCGCCGGGCGCACCCAATGGCCGATCCCTGAGTCGCTCAGTAGATCCCAGGGAAATCTCTCGCCCGGATCCTTTTTGCGCGAGGGCGCCACGTCGGAATGCGCCAGGATACGGTCAGCATTAATAGGGCCGCGCCGCGTCATGATCGATTTGCACAGCGTGATCACTGCCGCGATCTGTCGCAGCGGAAAATCGCGGTAGCCGAATTCATGGCCGGGGTTCACGATCTCGATGCCGATCGAGCACGAATTGATATCCATCTCCCCCGCCCACGACGATACGCCAGCGTGCCAGGCGCGCCGCTCCTCCGGCACACATTGAACAATGCGGCCGTCCTCTAACACGACGTAATGCGATGACACTTTGCTGTCCGCCGAGCACAGACGCTCGAGCGCCGCTTCGCCGGTCGGCATGCCGGTATAATGTAGCAGGATCAAGTCGGGCAGGCGGCCTTGCAGGCGCTCGTCATGATTGGGCGAGGGCGCGACATCGGCGACGATGAAGGAGTCCGGCGGGAAAGCGATTGACACGCCGGCATAATCGCTCACCCCGTCTCAAAAATGCAATAAGTCCGGCGGCAAGGAAACGACTGCGGGCGGTTGGTGCTCATCTGGCCGCGGTCAACAGCGGTAGAACCGATCAGTAGGGCTCAAACTCAGGGAAATCAGCACCGGCGCCAAGACCTCGGAAGCGATCAGCGCCGAAAGCCGCGCCCTGCTTGTTCACGCGATGGAGCTTTGCGGTTGCTCTTTGGGTGATTGCTCACCCACCGCTACCACGTGTCTTGCATCGCTTGATCGGCTATGAAGTGGCGATGTGGCGGGGGAAAGACGTGCCTCGGCAATAAATCCTTAAGTGTGAAGGCCGTTAAATGAGCGTCCGATGGAGCGGTGCGTCGGCACCCGCAGCAAGAGTGCCGAAGCAGGGCGATTCCATTGATTCCCATAAGATCCCAGGATATCCCACACATGTTACCGAGGCTGACCAGCCGCTCCAGACTTCCGGTCGGTGCGACGATGCCTAGGACCGTTGGGGCAAGTTCGGCCTGGGTCCGGTCGGCGTGGAGTGCGGGATATGAACCGCTTCGTGTCGCACACGACATTGCGGCTCGACTCCAAGGGGCGCGTGTCGATTCCGGCTTCCTTCCGGGCGGTGCTCAGTCGCGACGGCTTCGACGGCGTTTATTGCTATCCGGCGCTCGACCGTCCAGCGATCGACGCCGGCGGGAATGCGCTGATGGTGAATATCGAAGCGTAGATCACGCGGTATGCCTCGATCTGCGAAAAGCGCGAACAGTTCGCTCTGGCGCTCTATGGTACCAGCGAGACGCTCAGGATCGACAGCGAGGGGCGCGTGCAATTGAGCGACAGCTTGAAGCGTCATGCTGGGATTACCGAGGCGGAGACATTTGTCGCTCTCGGCCACAAGTTTCAGATCTCGGAGCCGGGCCGGTTCCAGAGCGAGCTCGCGCAAGCCACCCAAAAGGTGCGCGAATTCAAGGAAGAGCTTGGCTCCCAGTCGGCGGCGCGGAATGCGCTTGGAGCACGGGAATGATGGCGGGCAGCGACGGCTCCGCTGTCGCAGGCGGACCAGCCCTCCACATTCCCGTGCTCGGCCGCCCGGCGGTCGAATTCCTCAATATCCGTGACGGCGGCGTGTACATCGACGCCACCTTCGGCGCCGGTGGCTATACGCAAGC
>Ga0207762_1000124_pt1 | contig 15490 bp, 16 predicted proteins | sample LuqExpMetageno37_FD_187795 | JGI IMG/M metagenome (GOLD analysis project Ga0207762, IMG submission 187795) | Tropical forest soil microbial communities from Luquillo Experimental Forest, Puerto Rico - Sample 37 (SPAdes) | ecosystem: Environmental > Terrestrial > Soil > Tropical forest ...
GGCGGAATACGGCCCCGATCGCGTTATCAGCCAGTTCGCGCAATTACCGGTCGCAATTGCCGCCGTTTTTTCCGCACAATGACGGCCGAGGGCAGGTGGTACGGTTAACGCGGTAGGGTTAACGGGGCTCTACAGGTTGCCACCGAGGGGCAGCGTGCGTATCCTAGTAATGGGTGGGCGGTTTGTACCGCTCAATTGGACGGGTTAAAAGATGTTTTATCGTACCATTGTGGTCATGAGCGGCGCGTTGGCGCTCGCAGCATGTTCATCAAGTTCGGATCTCGACATATTTAAATCCGGGCCGATAATGGACACTGTGCGGTTCGAATCCGATCCGCCGGGCGCGGAAGCCAAGACATCCACCGGGCAAACCTGTCGCACTCCCTGTGCACTTGCCCTGCCGGTGGACGCGCCGATGACCGTCACCTTTACGCTCAGCGGCTATCAGCCGGAATCGGAAAACATAGAGCCAATCGCGATCACCGGCTCGCCCAATCAGTTCCGACCAAATCCCGTGGTGGTGGAACTCACGCGGGCGGCACCGCCAACCAAGCCGGCCAAGAAGCCGGCTGCACCCAAGAAGAAGGTCGCCAAGCCGTTGCCGGCGAGTCCGAAGCCGGCGACTGCGGAATCGCCCCCCCCGGTAACGGCAGCTCCCCAGCAACAGCAAGCGCCCTCACCCTCGCCTTGGCCGTCGACGCAGCCGCAACGCTGACGCGACAAGTAAAGCTTTGATCTGATTGCGGCGCGCGCGGATTAAACTAGCCGCACTCTGGACGCTGTGGCCATTATCGGCCACTATTTCTACATGAGTGTCGTGGCGGACAGGGGCGCCTGCGCTATCCGGAGACGGATGATGGCATTGGCCAACGACAGTTCCTCGCTCGAGCTCGATCGCGCCAGCACTCGGCTGCGCGCGCTAGTCGATCCGTTCGCGCGCGCCGTCACATATCTGCGCGTGTCGGTCACCGACCGCTGCGACTTCCGTTGCGTCTATTGCATGTCGGAACATATGACGTTCCTGCCAAAGGCCGATCTGCTCAGCCTCGAGGAACTCGACCGGCTATGCAGCGCTTTCGTCGCCAAGGGCGTGCGCAAGCTGCGGCTGACCGGCGGCGAGCCGCTCGTACGGCGCGGGATCATGACGCTTGTTTCGTCGCTGTCGCGGCATCTCGGCAGCGGCGCCCTGCACGAACTTACCCTCACCACCAACGGCTCGCAATTGGAGAAATATTCCAGCGAGCTCAAGGCGCACGGCGTCGAGCGCATCAATGTGTCGCTGGATACATTGAATGCTGACACTTTCCGCGAGATCACGCGCTGGGGCGATCTTAATAAAGTGCTGACGGGCATCGACGCTGCGCAGGCGGCGGGACTTCAGGTGAAGATCAACGCGGTGGCGCTCAAGGACGTCAACGAAGACCAGATTACCGGTCTGCTCGAATGGACGCATGGCCGCGGCATGGATCTCACGATCATCGAGGTGATGCCGCTCGGCGACGTCGACGAGAGCCGGCTTGACCAGTATCTGCCATTGTCGATCGTACGGGCGCGCCTTGCCGAACGCTATACGCTTGAGGACATCGATTATCGCACCGGTGGCCCAGCGCGTTACCTACGCGTTAAGGAGACCGGTGGCCGGCTCGGTTTCATCACGCCGATGACGCATAATTTCTGCGAGTCCTGCAATCGGGTGCGCATCACCTGTACCGGCACGCTGTATATGTGCCTCGGCCAGGATGATGCCGCCGACCTGCGCACACCGCTGCGCGCCTCGGACAATGACGATCTGGTGTATGCAGCTATCGACGAGGCAATCGCCCGCAAACCCAAGGGCCATGATTTCATCATTGATCGCCGGCACCAACGGCCAGCGCTGGCCCGCCACATGAGCGTGACCGGCGGCTAATGCGAATTCAGGCGGTGCGCTCCGGGGCACCGTCACACCGGGCCGCAACCGCGGCTATCCGCGACATATCCGGCATTGGCCTTGCGAACGACCGGCTCCAGCAAGTCGGCCAAATCACGTACCGCCGTCATGGGACCAAGCGACCATAAGGCGACCTCTTTCAGCTTTCGGCGGTCGTGAATTGCTGTAGATGTCCTGCGTACCGGGCACCGTGCCGATAGGCCGGCATAGCCCAGCCAGCCCCCCAAGGCAGGCCGATACAACGTTATTATTATGCCTGGCGCAGTTAACCGAAGGTTTACAATCTGTTAACCATGTGTTTGAGATTTGTCTGGGCCCCTGGCGAGGGTTCATTTTGGACCCCGCTCCGCTACCAACGGCTGATACGACGGTTCGCGTGTGCATCCAATGATAGGTTGTGGTCTGGTTCCCATCAGGTTCTGGAATACCAAACAAAACAAAGACGTTTCCCGGTGCTAGCGCACTCGGGCTCGGCTTAGGGGGAAAGCGTGGGCGCTCTCGACACATTCTTGAAGGCTTTGTTGCCGCTAACGCGCGTTATTGACGCCGTCAACACGTGGATCGGCAAGCGGTTGGCCTGGCTGATCCTCATTGCCGTGATCGTTTCGGCAGCCAACGCCACCGTCCGCAAAGTTTTTGATACATCATCGAATGCCTGGCTCGAGCTGCAGTGGGTGCTGTTCAGCGTCGTGTTCCTGCTGTGCGCGTCGTGGACCTTACTCGATAACGAGCATATCCGCATCGACATCGTGAACAACATGTTGCCGAAGCGCGTTCGCGACAGCATCGACGTCATTGGCCACGCATTTTTTCTGATACCGCTAGCCATTCTGATGGTTGTCACCGGGATTCCCTTCTTCTGGCGTTCGATCGAAATCAATGAGCAGTCGGGGAATGCTGGCGGTCTGCCGCAGTGGCCGTCGAAAGCGCTGGTTATGCTCGGGTTCGCGATGCTGCTGGTTCAAGGTATTTCGGAATTAATCAAACGGCTTGCGGTGATGCGCGAGCTTATTCCGGATCCATATGCAACGCAGGCGAATGCCCTCGAAGCCGAGGTCGAACACATCGTTGACGCTATTGAGCAAAGCGCTGAGCGCCGGTAGCGGCCTGCGGAGTCTTTAATGGAAGCGTTCCTCATTCATAACATGGCGCCGATCATGTTCGGCGCGCTAGTTTTGTTCCTGCTGCTCGGTTATCCAGCGGCGTTTTCGCTTGGTGCAGTCGGGCTGATCTTTGCGCTGATCGGGATCGAGTTGGGCCTATTCGTACCCGACTTTCTGCAAGCATTGCCTGAGCGCGTCTACGGGGTTATGAGCAACGACACGCTGCTGGCGATCCCGTTTTTCACCTTCATGGGTTTAGTGCTGGAACGATCCGGCATGGCTGAGGATCTGCTCGACACAATCGGGCAGCTATTCGGCACCGTCCGCGGCGGTCTGGCCTACGCGGTGATCTTCGTCGGCGCCCTGCTTGCCGCCACCACCGGAGTGGTCGCAGCATCGGTGATTTCGATGGGCTTGATCTCGCTGCCGATCATGTTGCGCTACGGCTACGACCGTCGCGTGGCTTCCGGCGTTATCGCCGCCTCCGGCACGCTGGCGCAAATCATCCCACCCTCGCTGGTGCTCATCGTGATGGCCGACCAACTCGGCCGATCGGTCGGCGATATGTACGAGGGCGCTTTCATTCCAGGGCTCGCGCTCGCGGGCCTCTATGCCGTCTATGTCTTTATAATCACCCTGCTTTTTCCGAAGGCGACACCAGGCCTTCCGGCCGAGGTGATTGGTTTCCGCGAAGCCAGTGGTAGCCGGGGTCTAACCTCGCTCGCCGTCCTGGCAGTAGTAAGCGGTGTGTTTGGCTGGTTCATGATGCGGGATTCGCAGACACACGGCGCCGACTTCGTCGTGCTCAGCATGTTCTTCAGCATCATTTTCGCGTTCGGCGTGGCGGTGCTGAATTGGCTCGTCAACCGCTTCACCGGCTTCCGTTTCCTATCGCATATCGCACAGCAAACTACCTTCGTGATGGTACCGCCGCTGTTCCTGATCTTCCTGGTGCTCGGCACCATCTTCATTGGCGTAGCAACTCCAACCGAGGGCGGGGCCATGGGCGCTAGCGGCGCGCTGATTCTCGGTGCGCTCAAGCGTCGTCTATCATGGGATCTGGTCCGGCAAGCCACCGAATCTACAGCCAAATTATCGGCTTTCGTCGTCTTCATCCTGATCGGCGCGCGCGTATTTTCGCTCACATTCTACGGCGTCAGCGGACACGTTTGGGTCGAGAACCTGCTGGTATCGTTACCCGGCGGACAGTTTGGATTCCTGATCTTCGTCAACGCCTTCGTGTTTGTGCTCGCCTTCTTCCTCGACTTTTTCGAACTCGCCTTTATCGTCATTCCCCTGCTCGGCCCCGCTGCCGAACACCTTGGCATCGACCTAATCTGGTTTGGTGTCGTCCTCGGCGTTAACATGCAGACGTCGTTCATGCATCCGCCGTTCGGATTCGCGCTGTTTTATCTGCGCTCCGTGGCGCCGCGTGAATCATTCATCGATCGCGTGACGGGCAAGCGCACCGACGGCGTTACGACCGGTCAGATCTATTGGGGCGCGGTGCCATTCGTAGTGATCCAAGTGATCATGGTGCTGCTAGTGATCTTATTCCCGGCCATGGTGATGCATTACAAAGGCGCCGCTGGAACGATCGATGCAAGTAAGGTGAAGATCGAAATTCCGCAGATCGATCTACCGCCGCTCAATTTGAACGAACCGCCACAGATCAAATAGGACGCGAGCGCTAAATACAAACGGCGCCCGGAAACAAATTCCGGGGCTGTTTCATATGCGAGCCTGATCAGGCGCGCTAGTGCCGGGCGGTCTGCAGCGGTTTCACAAAAGTTGTAAGTGGGGCAATCTTGGAACAAAAAGCATCGGGGGCCGGCTGTTGGCCGGCCCCCTTGGGTATTTCCCAAGGTTTTTTGGTTAACCCTTACCGCGATTGCGGATCATAAAGGATTCATAGCTGAATTCCGCGACCTGCCACCACAGGATCTCATCGTCGCGGAACGCCCGCTGCGATTCCCAAATCTTCTTGTAGTCCGGGTTGGTGGCCGACACCTCGTTGTTCACCTCAATGGACGCCTTGTGCGCCGCTTCCATGATCGCCTGGCTGAACGGCCGCAGCTGCGTGCCGGCCGCCACCAGGCGCTTGAGGGCCTGGGGGTTGCGCGCGTCGTATTTCGCCTGCACGTCCATGTTGGTGTAGCCGGCGGCGATCGTGAGCAGCGACTGATAGGCCTTCGGCAAGGCCGCCCACTTGTCGGTGTTGATGTAGAAGTGCAGCGCGGTGCCGCCTTCCCACCAGCCCGGGTAGTAATAGTATTTTGCAACCTTGTAGAAGCCGAGCTTCTCGTCGTCATAAGGACCGACCCATTCGGCGGCATCGATGGTGCCCTTCTCGAGCGCCGGATAGATGTCGCCGCCGGCGACCTGCTGCGGTACACAGCCGAGCTTCTGCATGGTCTTGCCGGCCCAGCCGCCAATGCGGAACTTGAGGCCCTTCACGTCGTCGACAGTGTTGATCTCCTTGCGGAACCAGCCGCCCATCTGCGTCCCGGTATTGCCGCCGGAAATCCCATAAAGGTTAAACTTCTTGCCGAACTCATTGAGCATATCTTGGCCGCCGTGATCCTGGAACCAGGCGTTCTGCTGGCGCGAATTCAATCCGAACGGCGTCGAGGCGTAGAGCGCGAAGGTCGGGTCCTTGCCGATGAAATAATAGCCGGCGGTGTGGCACATTTCGACGGTACCGTTTCCCACTGCGTCGATCGCCTGGAACGGCGGCACGATTTCGCCGGCGGCAAAGGTTTGGATCTGGAACTTGTTGTCTGTCGCCTCCGCTACATATTTCGCCAGGGTATCGGCCGCGCCGTAGGCGGTGTCGAGCGACTTCGGGAAGCTCGACGTCAGGCGCCATCTAAGCTCGGGCAGTGACTGCGCGATGGCAGGCGCAGCAACGGCGCTGGCGGCCACCCCCAAGCCGGCAGCCTTTAAGAATTGACGACGTTTCATGCGATTGTCTCCTCCAATAGCTCGCCTTTATCGATGAGCGTTCCCCAATATAGAGAATGGCCTTTTGCGGGACGGAAATCCAGTCAACTTGGTGCAAAAGAAAAGGCCCCCGCCCGGGTCGGAGACCAAATTCGTCGCGGACTAGGCTCCAGCCTGTGGTTAGCCGGCGCGCGCGCGCATGCGGACCATGAAGCTGTCGAAGCCGAGCTCGGCTACCTGCCACCACAGATATGCGTCACCGCGGAAGGCCATCATGCTGTCGTAGACCTTCTTGAACTCGGCGTTCTTGGCGCCGACTTCGTTGTAGGTGTCGGTTGCGGCCTTGTAGCATGCCTCCATCACCGGCTGCGAGAACGGCCGCAACTGCGCACCATTGGCGACGAGGCGCTTGAGCGCGGCTGGGTTTACGGCGTCGTATTTCGCCTGCATCCAGCTATGTGCCATTTCGGACGCCGACTTCACGATCGACTGGTAGCTCTTAGGCAATTCGTTCCATTTCGCGAGATTGATGAAGTTGTGCAGCATCGCGCCGCCTTCCCACCAACCCGGGTAGTAGTAGAACTTGGCGACCTTATAGAAGCCGAGCTTCTCGTCGTCATAAGGACCAACCCACTCGGCCGCATCGATCGTGCCTTTTTCCAGAGCTGGATAAATATCGCCGCCGGCGACCTGCTGCGGCACCGTGCCGAGCTTAGTGAAAATCTGCCCGGCGAATCCCGCGATGCGGAACTTCAAGCCATTTAGATCGGCGGCTTCCTTGATCTCCTTGCGGAACCAACCACCCATCTGCGTACCGGTATTGCCGCACGGCAGCGCCATGAAGTTGTATTTTTTGTAGAACTCGTTCGCAAGATCGAGCGCACCGCCGAAATACATCCACGACGTCTGCATGCGCGAATTGAGACCGAACGGCTGCGCCGTGAACAGCGCGAAAGTCGGGTCCTTACCGACATAGTAATATGACGCGGTATGGCACATCTCGACCGTGCCGTTGGTGACTGCGTCGGCGGCCTGCAGCCCAGGCACGATCTCGCCAGCGGCAAAGCTTTGAATCTGGAACTTGTTGTCGGTCGCTTCGGCCACCGCCTTAACGAAGACTTCGCTAGCCCCGTAGATGGTATCGAGCGACTTCGGGAAGCTCGACGTCAACCGCCATTTGACCTCGGGGTTCGACTGCGCAATCGCGGGCTTGGCGATCGCGGCGGCAGTAAGTCCAGCGCCAGCCGCGGTCAGAAACTGTCGGCGTTTCATATCGATCCAGCTCCAGATTTCCCTAATGCATCTCGTCAGAATTGACGAAGCCATTGCTGGAAAGACTGCAAAAACAGCCATACGTCAATAACGCGGATGATCTTGGCTGCAGGGCTTGCACGCGTGTAATGCAAATACACTATATCATATTGATTTAATTGATCTTTGCGGCCATCCGTTCGATGCGAAAACACTCGCCGCAACCTCGGGGTAGCTCAGCACCGGCGGTTTGGGCGCATCCACGTTCACGAATCCCTGCTTGATCTGCGTAAGCATAGAGCGGATGTCAGCGAGCGGCGCCGCGTTGTCGAAGCTGAGTTCGACCGCCACCCTCTCCATCATCCGGTCCGCCTGCAAAATGGAGCAGGCCGAAGACGAGATCCTTCCGCAAGATCGCGGCCGTTTTTACTGGTGCAAATACCGCTGGCGCCGTTTGCGCTCGAACGCCGGCGCAAATGGTGACTGCCGCTACGAAAAGAGCCGCGAGGCCGAGCCAAGCCATTTAGTTGCCGTCGCTAAGCCTCGATCACAATCTTCGGCGCGGCGTGCCCACTGCCCGCACCCTTAATCTCGGCAAGCACTCGGCCGGCGATCTCGCGATAGATTTTGGCGTGCGGTCCGTCCGGCTCCGTGGCTACCACCGGCAGGCCGGCATCCGATTTCTCGCGGATGGTCATATGCAGGGGAACTTCGCCGAGGAAAGGAACGCCTTGCCGCTCGGCTTCCTTACGCGCACCGCCAGTGCCAAAAATATTCGAGCGTGTGCCGCAACTCGGACATAGGAAGTAGCTCATGTTTTCGACCACGCCCAACACTGGTACATTCACGCGCTTGAACATAGCGACGCCGCGCCGCGCGTCGATCAACGCCAAATCCTGCGGCGTAGAGACAATCACCGCACCCTTGAGCGGCACCTGCTGCGCCATGGTGAGCTGCGCGTCACCGGTACCGGGCGGCATATCCACGACCATAACGTCGAGCTTTCCCCACTCCACCTCACGCAGCATTTGCGTGATCGCCGACATGACCATTGGCCCACGCCAGATCATCGGAGTCTCTTCGTCAATCAGGAATCCGATCGACATCACGTTCAGGCCATAACGTTCGATCGGCTTGAGCTTGTTGCCGCCAATGGTCTGCGGCTTTTCTTTGATGGCGAGCAGCTTGGGCAGCGACGGTCCGTAAATGTCCGCATCGAGCATTCCCACTTTGAGGCCCAAATCACGTAGGCCGAGCGCGAGGTTGACCGCCGTGGTGGATTTGCCGACACCGCCCTTACCAGAGGCCACCGCGATCACTGCATCAACACCGGGAATGCCGGGCTGCACCTTATCGGCCGGATGAGCCGCGCGTTGCGGATGGGCGGCGGTGTGGGCCGGCTGCGGCGCTCGCGGGGCTGAGTTGCCGGGGCTGCGTTCCGCGGTCAGCGCGATCAAAGCGGACTGCACGCCTGGGATAGAGCGCACTGCTTTTTCCGCCGCCTCGCGTACCGGTTCCCAGCTCGTTACAGCGGCTGCGTCGACCGTAAGCGAAAAGAACACCTTGCCGTTGCTAACAACGATTTCCGACAGCACCTTGGCGTCCGGAAGCGGAGCGCCGCTGGGCGACGCCACATTCGCCAGAGCCGACAAAACCTGTTCCTTGCTCACTGCCATGATCATATACGTCCTTGGTAATGCGTGCCCCTTTTTGCGCCGCCACCATAGGCCCGGTAGGTGGCGGGTCAATGCGTCTCAGCGCTTCAAGACTGGTTGACGCACCCGCCTCCCTCTTGAGAGATAGTGGCCGAGCACGGCCTACCGAGGTATGGGCTTATTATTCAGGGAGGATGACGATGGCTAAGGTGGCGTTTTTGGGCTTGGGCGTCATGGGCTACCCCATAGCAGGGCACCTCAAGAACAAAGGCGGCCATGAGGTGACGATCTACAACCGCACCGCCGCCAAGGCAGATAGATGGGTCAAACAATTCGGCGGGAGGTCGTCCTCGACGCCTAGGGCCGCGGCCGAAGGCCAGGACTTCGTCATAGCCTGCGTGGGCAACGACAACGATCTGCATGAGGTCACGCTGGGCGCAAACGGTGCCTTCGCCAGCATGGGCAAGGGCACAGTGTTCGTCGATCACACCACTGCTTCTGCCGAGATCGCCCGCGAGCTTTACGCGGCGGCCAAGAAAGGCGGATTCGACTTCGTCGATGCGCCGGTCTCGGGCGGCCAGGCCGGCGCCGAGAACGGTGTGCTGACGGTGATGTGCGGTGGCGACGCCGAACCATTCGGCCGCGCCGAAAAAGTAATCGCCTCCTACGCGCGAGCCTGCAATCTGATGGGCCCAGCCGGCTCCGGCCAACTCGCCAAGATGGTCAACCAGATCTGCATCGCCGGGCTGGTGCAAGGCCTCGCCGAGGGCTTGCATTTCGCCAAGAAGGCCGGCCTCGATGTCGAAAAGCTGATCGCAACAATTTCCAAAGGCGCGGCGCAGTCCTGGCAGATGGAGAACCGCTACAAGACCATGGCAGCCGGCAAGTTCGATTTCGGATTCGCGGTGGACTGGATGCGCAAGGACCTGAGCATCTGCCTTGGCGAAGCGCGCAAGAGCGGCGCGCATCTACCAGTCACTGCACTGGTTGATCAGTTCTATTCCGAGATCCAGGCGATGGGCGGAAAGCGCTGGGATACGTCGAGCCTGATCGCGCTGTTGGAGCGTTAGAACTCGAGCGTCATTCCGTCTTCGGCGACCAGCACTCCAGCTGCGGTTAATTCATCAAGCCGCTCCAGCACGCTCGGATTCATGTGCGTGACCATGATACGCTTAGCGCCAAGCGTAGGTAATTTCTCCATCAATATTTCCCAAGTCATGTGACCGGTGATATTGCCGACAAAGCTGTAGCATTCGCAGACGAAAAGATCGGAGTCGGCCGCGATCGGCAACAAGGCATCGGTCCATTCGGTATCGCCCGAATAGGCGAATATCTTCTCGCCGTCGTTGAGCCGCAGCGCGGTCGACGGAGAGCCGGATTGATGGATCACCTCGGCGGTGATCAGTGAATGCCCGAGTACGTTTGATGCCACGCCGGGCATGACCTCGATGACTTCCCAACGGAATCGCCATTTCGATCCGCTGGACTGCGGGAAGAACACTTCTAGCAACGCATCGAGCCGCGCACGCGTGCCGGGCGGGCCAGCAATTAGCAACGGTTTTTCCCGGCGCGATAGAAACTGCGCGTCGAGCAAAAGAAACGGCAGCCCGCCGAAATGATCGCCGTGTAGATGCGACAGCACAATCGCATTGACTTGATTAGGGTCAAGCGCACATTTCTTCAAGGCCGGCATGGCCGACGCGCCACAGTCTACCAGCAACGTGCCTCTGGCGGTTTCCAGCCAAAAGCACGTGTTGAGGCGACCGCCGGAGCCGAAGGCATCGCCCGAGCCTGAAATCGTCAGGTGCATATCGTGATTAAGCCTTCGCGGATGGCCGCGCTGACACCGCAGCGTGCCACCGCTGCACGTTCGTCAAACCCTCCGGCATTGGCAAGCGTGACGGCTTCATGAAATCGACGGTGACAAGCGCAGTGATATCGGCGACCGAGAATCGGTCGCTGGCGATAAATTCGCGATTGGCCAGCTCGCTGTCGAGAATTTGCAGGAAGGATGCGACGCGCGGCTTGTTCGCCTCGGCCCAAGCTGGGATTTGTGGCACCTCAAGTTCCTTCATGGCCGGATGCAGATGGCGGAAAACCGCCGCCACATTGGCCAAGAAATTCATCTCGGCGCGCCGGTTCCACATTTCGACCAGTGCGATGTCCTTTGCACCCACGCCGAACAGCGGCGGCTCCGGCTGCAGCACTTCAAAATAACGGCAGATTGCGATTGACTCGGTGATCACCGTGCCATCGTCGAGCACCAGCGCCGGCATGCGCTGGAACGGGTTGATCGCAGTGTATTTCGGCGTCTTATGGTGCATCGCCATCATGTCGACCTGCTCGGTCGGGATGGTGATGCCCTTCTCGGCGAGGAAAATACGGGTGCGCCGCGGGTTTGGCGCCGTTCTGCTGTCATAGAGTTTCATATGTTTAACTCCGGTCCGATTTTCCCCTCGAAATCCAGCCGACCATGGCCAAAAAGCACTGTCAAAGGGGCTGGTAAGAATCGTTAACCAGGGTTTTTAGCCAGCTCTTAAGCTTGGTCTTAAGGATTTTGGGCGAGGTTGGCCTTAAGTTTGTGTGCGTAACAGCGTCAATTCATGCCGATTCCAGGCGAACAGCCCGACCTAACCGCCCTACCACCGGAAAATTCCCCGGTAAAACGCCACCTTGCTGCACAATATGTGCGTGAGGCGCGCGACCGACTGATCTCCTCTAGCGGCACTCGCCCGGCCTTCTTCGATTACGAGCTTTTGTACCAATACGCGCAGAACCGGCTGTCGGCCTCACTGGTTATACTTCTGCTCGTCGCCACCATCGGCTTCCTGTCGAGCCTGTGGACCGGCGCGGTTACTGCCGGCGCCTGGATCGCCTCGGTACTGGTGATCCACGCGGTCATCATTACCAAGTGCAAGCAGTTCCTTGCCCTTCCGATGTCGGGCGTTTCGCCGCGCGCCTGGCGGCTGCGCTTCGTGATCCTCGACCTGTTCTACGGACTGGCTTGGATGTTCATACTGATCCATCCAGTTGGCGTCGATGAAAGCTCAAGCACCTTCATGCTGTTCGTCATGCTGCTGGTGGTTGCGGTCTCCAGCATGCTGGCGTCGAACCTGCCGATGGCAGCATTTGCCTCCACCTTCCCGGTCACCGTGGCGATCGCGCTCAACTTCGCGCTGCAAGGTACCTTGCGCGCTTATATCCTGGCCATTATGGCAGTTACTGCGCAGAGCTATTTCGCCGCGCTCGCCTATCGTCTTTACTCAACCACGTTGGCGACCATGGAAGCGCGTGCCGAAAAGGATGCGCTGATTGGCGAGCTCGAACAGGCCAAGGCAATCTCCGACGAGGCGCGGCGGCGCGCCGAAGCCGCCAACATCGCCAAGTCGCGCTTCCTCGCGCAGATGAGCCACGAATTGCGTACGCCGCTCAATGCGATCCTCGGCTTCTCGGAGGTGATGAAGAGCGAGGTATTCGGCGCACATGCCGTGGCGGCCTACAAGGAATATTCCGCTGACATCCATAATTCCGGTGTGCACCTGCTCGGCCTAATCAACGAAATCCTCGACCTGTCGCGCATCGAGGCCGGCCATTACGAGCTTAACGAGGAATCCGTTTCGCTCGTCGAGATCGTCGAGGATTGCCACCACCTACTCAAGCTGCGCGCCACCAACCGCGGCATCATCTTGCATAATGTTTTTGAGAGCGAACTGCCGCGGCTATGGGCGGACGAGCGCGCACTGCGCCAAATCTGTCTGAACCTATTGTCGAACGCAATCAAGTTCACGCCGCAGGGCGGGGAAATTTGGCTAAAAGCGGGCTGGACGGCCTCCGGCGGCCAGTACATGAGCGTGAAAGATACCGGCCCCGGGATTCCGGAAGAGGAAATCCCGATCGTGCTCGCCTCGTTTGGCCAGGGTTCGAATTCAATCAAATCGGCCGAACAGGGTGCTGGCCTCGGGCTGCCGATTGCGAAGAACCTAATCGAACTGCACGGCGGCACCTTCGCGCTCAAGTCGAAGCTGCGCATCGGCACCGAAGTGATCGTCACCTTCCCGCCCGAGCGGGTGGTGGCGGCTGTAGGGCCGATCGCAAATGAAGTAGCGCCGTCGATCACCCCGCCGGGCCCGGGCGAGCCGATTCTCGCCCCAGAGGTACGACGCCGTCTGAGCCGACGGCCTCTGTTCCGCGCCGGCACCTGAAGTCGGTAAAATGCATGCGACGATCGCGCGATTGCGTTCTCCACGCCGATGCTTATGGTCGCAGCCGAAATGGCGTTGAGACGTACAATGGTCAAAAGCCCCTGCGTCAAGGTCTGCATCCTCGACGCCCAATCAAAGTTGTGCCTTGGCTGCGGCCGCACCATCGACGAGATCGCGCGCTGGACCGCAATGAGCCCTGCCGAGCGGACGCGTGTCATGCGTGACTTGCCACTGCGCACCACCGACCGTGCCGTCGCAGCGCGAGGATGATGACCGTGAGCCGCCGCCTGACCTGGTCGCTTGTGCTCGGCGTCGCGCTCTCGCTCGCGGCGCTTATAGCCAGCAGCGATCAGGACGCCATCGCCAATCTGCTGCGTCACGACGTCGGTTCGCTGGCGCTAAAGCTTGTGCTTCTAATATTCGTCGGAGGTCTGGTGCTGGTGTTATTCCGCGAACGCCTGTCGCAGGCGTTGGAGGCGATCCTATTCTGGGCGGTGATCGGCCTGCTGCTGGTGGTGAGCTACAGCTATCGTTTTGAATTGCGCGATGTCGCTGACCGGGTAATGGCGGAATTGATCCCCGGTCACGTGGCCAGCCACGGCCTCAACGTTGAAGTGGTACGCGGTCACAGCGGGGATTTCGCTCTGGCCGCGCACATCAACGGCGCCCGCATCCCAATGGTGCTCGACACTGGCGCAAGCTCAGTGGTGCTAACCCAGCAGGCGGCTAAGGCTGCCGGCCTGCCGCTTGAAGTGCTCCACTACACGGTCAATGTAGACACCGCCAACGGCCGCACGCGCGCCGCGGCGGTCACTCTCGATCGCCTCGCCATTGGCGGATTAATCGAACGCTCGGTGCCGGCGTTGGTAGCGCAACCCGGCCAACTCAAGAACAATCTGCTCGGCATGAGCTTCCTCAACCGGCTGCAAAGCTGGGAGGTGCGCGGCGATAGGCTACGGATGCGTGGCAATCCCTAATCGGCACTTGCGTCACAAGCATGGGTTTCAAACCACGCTCGCTGTGGCGGCTCACCAATCTCGATTATTTAGGCAGCCTAATAAAGCAGCGTGCGCGAAAGCAGACCCAGAAGATCTCGCGCAATATCGGCGAAACCGTCGCCGGCACCGGGTGATTTACGCAGCATACTTCGCCGGCACACCACGCGGCCATGCATACCGATAATGTCACCGGTCAACTATTGACCGCTGCAATTGAGGCTACCAGCAATTCGTCGTAGCTGCGGCGTGAGGTCGAAGCCTTTGTTGAAGGGCATGTGCGCGGCCTCCTGAGCGGCGTCGCTGGCTAGATGAGACTCAGAATGAAGCGCACCGAAACCAGGAATAGGAAAATCGCGAAGGCAATTTCGAGTTGGCGCCGCGGCAGCCAATGCGCCAGCCGGACGCCGAAGCTCGCCGTGTAGCTAGACACTGGTGCCATCAGCGCAAAGCCGATCAACGACACGAATCCAATCGAGAGTGGCGGCATATGCGCCATGTAAGGCCAGCCAGCCAGCATATAGCCGATGGTGCCGGCAATTGTGATCGGCACGCCCACTCCAGCTGATGTCGCAACCGCCTGCTGCATCGATCGGCCGTAGAACGTCAGCACCGCGTTCGATACCGAGCCGCCGCTCACGCCCACGAGTGACGAGATTAATCCGGTCAGAAAGCCATAGAAGGTGAGCACCGGCCTTGCGGGCAATTCGTTTCCGAGAAACCAACGTTCGGTGCCAAACAACATGCGCAATGCGATCAGTGTCGCAAAAATGACGAACACGATCTTGAAAAGCTGCTCCGGCGCGTAATGTGCGATGATCGAGCCGATACCGACACCGACGATGGCCGGCAACGCCCAGAGGTGCACCACTTCCGGAATTACCGCACCTTTTTTCTTGTGCGCGAGATAGGAGCGCACGGTCGTGGGTACGATTATGGCGAGCGAGGGGCCGATGCAGAGCTGCATGCGGATGTCCTCCGGCACGTTGATCGCGCGAAAGACTTCATAAAGCACCGGAACGATGACGGCTCCGCCGCCAATGCCGAACAGTCCGGCGAGAATTCCGACTAGAATGCCGGCACCGACGGTCCACAGCGCGAGCATAATAATCTCGCCGATCGGGTAACCCAGCACTTCAATTCTCCGAATGGCGCCGCAGGCCAGCGCGGCTTAGGCGGCGATGTGCGCAAAATCCGCGCCGGATTCAAGCACATGTGCCAGTGCATCTGCCAGGACCGCGGCGCCCGCGCCGGGCTTGACCGCTTCGGTCGCCAGACGCCGCCGGAAGGCGCGCGCACCGGGCACCGCGCGGAAGAGGCCAAGCATGTGGCGGGTGATGGCGTTGAGCCGTACGCCGTTATTTAACTCCCGCGCGATATAGGGCATGAATGTTAGCGCAGCCTCTTTAGG
>Ga0207762_1000137_pt1 | contig 14923 bp, 16 predicted proteins | sample LuqExpMetageno37_FD_187795 | JGI IMG/M metagenome (GOLD analysis project Ga0207762, IMG submission 187795) | Tropical forest soil microbial communities from Luquillo Experimental Forest, Puerto Rico - Sample 37 (SPAdes) | ecosystem: Environmental > Terrestrial > Soil > Tropical forest ...
TACCCATGAACTTTGTGCCGGAATATACACTGCATAAAATCCGACATAGGCGAGCCAACGGCTTGATCATGGTCAAATCTTACACGCTTTTGCCGTGGTTCAAACGCCACTCGCCTTCAAGGCGAGGGGGTTTGCACAGGGGCAGCCATGCTGGATGTCACGCAGAGCCAGTTCGCTGATTTATCGGTCGCGGAACTAATCCGCTTGAGAGACGAAGCTGAGCGCTTGATTCTCAAGAAAATCGATGATGAGGAAAAGCGTCTGCTGGATAACCTCAGAGTTATCCAGTCCTATCGAACTGAAGAAAAATTGAGTCCGGAACATCTGCGCCGGGACAAAAAAGCCACTCGCGCAAAGGCCGTTCCAAAGTATCGCGACCCGCAAACGGGAGCGACTTGGGCGGGACGCGGTGTGCAGCCGCGCTGGATGCGCAAAGCCATTGAGGCGGGGCAGAGGCGCGACGATTTTCTGATCACGTCCTGACTAGCTCTGTTCAGCCGACCAAAAGGCCACCTAGTTGGCGGCCTCTTTGTTTTGATAGGATGGTGACCTAATCCGCCTTGAGCTTGGCACCGGCAATCCCCCGTTTTGCTGTGCCAAAACGTACTTTGGGCCTACCCTTGCCCGCGATGATGGGGCCGGACCCAAACTGGTCAAAGGCGTCCCTGTCACATCCTCATAAGTGGGTGCCGACGGTGATAACATTACCACCCGCGAGGGCGAACGAACCGGTTGAGCCTGCGTTGCTGAGCAGGCTCTTAGAGGAGATCAATCCATGCGCGTCTTTCGGATTGTCCTTCCCAGTCTCGCGGCGGTCGCCATCCTGCCTCCGGCAACCGGCCATGCCGATCCCTACCGCTGGTGCGCCCAATACAGCGGCGGAATGGGCGGCGGCGGCAGCAACTGCGGCTTCGTCACGTTCGAGCAATGTCGCGCTACCGTGAGCGGCATCGGCGGCTTCTGCGTGCCGAACCAGTTCTATACCGGTCCGGAACGAAGCACGACTGGCTCGGGCCGCTATGAACGGCGGTATCGCGACAGTTACGAGCGCTGATTGACCTTGCGGCGGCGCCGTGCGATGGCGCACCCGTGCAGACCCGTCCTTTCGATCCCGGCCACGCCCTGCAGCAGGCGCTTGCGCTGCACCGGCAAGGGCAATTGCGGGACGCGGACAAAATATACACGCGCATTCTGAAGGCTTCGCCGGACAACTTCGACGCCCTGCATCTGCTCGCCCTCGTTAAGGCAGATGCCAAGCAGATGGGCGAAGCTTATCGGCTGATGTCGGCGGCGCTGAAGGTCAATCCGAAGGTCGCCGACGCGTGGGCGAATTTCGCCAACGTGCTGCATGTGCTCAAGCGCGACGACGAAGCACTGGGCGCGATCGACAAGGCGCTCGCGCTGAGGCCAGACGATCGGGTGTTGATACAGCAGCGAGGGAATGCATTGCTTTCGTTGGGTCGGCCTGCCGACGCCCTCGCGTGCTTCGATGCGGCGCTGAAGGCCGGCAACGCCAATCCCGATTCTTTGAACGGGCGCGGACTTGCGCTCGCCGCGCTTGGCCGCACAGGCGACGCCTTGGCCGCGTTCGATACTGCGCTTGTGAGCACCCCCTTACGGGCTGACGTTCTGTACAATCGCGCCAACGCGCTGCTTGCATTGGACCGCCTCGGCGAGTCGGTGGCTGGCTTTGATCGCGTGCTCGCGCGCGCGCCAAACCATGCAAAGGCGTGGCTCAACCGAGGACGCGCTTTGCAGAGCCTGAATCGGCCGGCGGAAGCGGTGGCCTGTTTCGAAAAGGCGATCGTGCTCGACCGCGACGATGCCGACGCGCATTTCAATCTCGCTTTGGCGTTGCTCAGCGCCGGAGATTACGCGCGAGGTTTCCGGGAATACGAATGGCGGTGGAAACGGACCGGCATGCGGCCGCGCAAGAGCAGCAAGCCGGTGTGGCTCGGCGAATTTCCGCCGAGCGGCCGGACGATCCTGCTGCAGGCGGAGCAAGGCCTTGGCGATACGATCCAATTCGTACGCTACATCCCGCTGCTTGCACGCATGGGCGCCAAGATCGCGCTTGAAGTTCAACCAGAACTGAACGCGCTGCTCTCAGGCGCGTCGGGTGTCGCGTGTTATGCACGCGGCGAGCCCCTGCCCACCTTCGATCTTGTTTGCCCTTTGGGCAGCCTGCCGCTGGCGCTGAAGACCACGCCGGCAACGATCCCCGCGGACAATCCCTACCTTGCACCGGACCAGGAACGTCTCGCGCAATGGCGCGGGCGCTTATCGCCTTTGCCCGGCAAACGCATTGCCATCGCCTGGGCGGGTCACGCGCGACACGTCAACGATCGAAATCGTTCGCTCGACTTGGATCTGCTCGCGCCACTGTTCGACCTGGTCGGTCTCAGCTTCGTCAGCATCCAGCGCGACCTGCGCGACGGGGATACCGATAAGCTGGCGCGGTATCCCAACGTGACACATGTCGGCGGCGAACTGAGCGACATGGCAGACACCGCGGCGGTGCTCGCGCTCAGCGATCTCACGCTCGCGGTCGACACCTCGGTGGTGCATCTTGCCGGCGCGCTCGCGCGTACGTGCTGGGTGCTGCTACCGTTCGCAGCCGACTGGCGCTGGGGCGTGTCCGGCGAGACGAACGCTTGGTATCCGCAGGCGCGACTTTTCCGGCAGTCCGCGGTCGGCGACTGGCCCGCCGTCATCGCGCGCGTGCGCGATGCGCTGGCGCAGTTAGCAGCGGCATGACGCCTCAGGCGGCGAAGCGCACCAGCGCCGGACGCGCCGCGGCAAGGTTCGGATGCGCCTGCAGCCACGCGCGCGCGGACCGCTGCGCCTGACCGATCTCGCTGTCGCTCATCTGCTCGGCGATCTCGCGGCGGAGCCGCGCGGCTTCGTGATGTCCGCGCGCGGCGGCGATGTTGAACCACTTGTGCGCCTGGATGAGGTCCACCGCGACGCCTGCGCCAGACGAATGCATCATGCCAAGCGCGAAGCAGTCGTCGGCCCCCGCCGGCTCCATCGTGTCGAATTCAGCCATATCGGCCTCCCGTATTCCTTTTTCGAGCGGTCCGGCCGAATTCCCCGAATGCCGGTGCTCGTCCCTGTTGTTCGGTCTCATTGCCGAACAGGGGCGATTGTCGGGGGAAAATTTGAACGGCAGTTTAAACGTCGCGATGAATCGAAGGTGAACGCGATCGGCGGAGCGATGCGAGATGTGGCGTTAAACCGCGCCTTTTCGAATATCGGCGCGATTTAGCGGCACGCGGTGAGAAACGGCTAACCGAGCCCGTTCAGGCGCGGCTAACCAAGCTTATTCTTTGCGCGCGCGCTGACCGAAGAGCACCGACTGTACATTCGGGTCCTTCATGTCGACGCCCTGCCGCAGCTCGACGCCGACAGCCATGCCCTTCTGCACCGCCGGACGCCCCTTCACCGTCTCCAGCCAGCGCTTGAGATACGGAAAGTCGTCGATGTTCTGGTTCTGCCGCTTCCATAAATTCGCCCAGCCCACGCAGGCCATGTCTGCGATCGAATACTTGCCGGCGAGGAAATCGCGATCTTTCAATCGCGTGTTCATGACGCCGTAGAGCCGATTGACCTCGTCCTCATAGCGCTTGATCGCGTAAGATAGGGTTTCGCGGGCGTAGTGCTTGAAATGGTTGAGTTGCCCGGCCATCGGACCCAGTCCACCCATCTGCCAGAACAGCCATTGGTCGACCTCGACGCGGCCGCGCTCGTCCTTCGGATAGAATTTGCCGGTCTTGCGGCCGAGATATTGCAAGATCGCACCGGACTCAAAGATCGAGATACGCCGATTGCCCGGACCGTTCGGGTCGACGATCGCCGGCATGCGGTTGTTCGGCGCGATCTTGAGGAATTCCGGCTTGAACTGCTCCCCCTTTGCGATGTTCACCGGGATCATCGTGTAGGGGAGCCTGCACTCCTCCAGCATGATCGAGATCTTGAAGCCGTTCGGCGTCGGCCAGTACCAGAGCTCGATCGGCTTTTGCGATTTCGCCGCCGCGCGCTTTGGCGCCGCCTTGCTTTTCTTGACTGACCGTTTCACCGCCCGCTTCATGGCGCGCTCCCTGCTGATCGCGATGCGAGCCACACCTAGGGCGGCCTCTTCTGCAAGGCAATTCGCGACAGGTACTACTTTACGGCGAACCAGGTTGCGCTTTGCCCGTTTTTGGAGCGGTCCCGACGGCCGGCTCAATTGGAGGGGCACATCCATGTTTCGAGTTTCGATTGCCGGCACAGTTGCTGCCGGACTTCTCGTTGCGCCTTGGTGCACAGGCGCCGTCGCGCAAAACGCTCCGGTTGCAACGACACCCACGCCGAAATGTGGCCGATACAAAGAAGCCCGCTTCGAGCGGACTGGCCGCCGCGCGTGAGCGGCAAAAGAACTGCGGCGCCGAATGGAAAGAAGCCAAGGCCGCAGGCAAGGTCGAGAAAGGAATGACCTGGCCCGAAATGCTGGAGTGCCTGCGACAAGCGGCTGATTTGCACTCGACTGCTTCGGCGTCGAAGCTCACTTTAAAAGCCGAGGGCGTCGGCGAGAGCCTCTGTCTCGCCGACGCCCTCAGGTGTCATCCGGAACCGGGGCGCCGCGCTAGCACCGCGTCACGCTGGCACCAAACGTGGCCGCCACCGGCCCGTATGACGCAATCTTCAGCACTAAGGCGTGCGAAGATCGAGACGTGGCGTCAGAACTAGAGCCTCTTCTTCCGGCCCTTTTTCTTCGCCGTCTTCTTCGCTGCCTTTCTCTTCTTCGCCATTTGCTGCCCTCCTAGCCATGATCATGGCGGTGTCGCATCAGTGCACATCGCGAATCGAAGCGCACTGCATCTTCATCTACTACAGCACAACGAAAAAAGCAGCGTTCCACTTAAGGAAGTGTGTACGCGCAGCAGCATCGGTGCGCTTTTTACTGGCAATTTGGAGGTCAAGACCTGTGTGAAGATGCGCAGCGCAGAATTCCGAACGCAAAAGACTACCGAATCCCGACGAATTGCAAAAAGTAGCGGCAGAATCAGCATTTTCTTGCAAACGCAAGCGATGGTACTTCTATCAATTGTCATCGTCTGGAAAGCGTTCGCCGTTAACCGTAATGGCTGTCGGCGCAGTCCGAGATCAGAACTGTGCACAGGTGCAGAATTTTTTGCACAGGAGGCGTCGAAACGGACCACGTCAGACCTGAATCGCGCAAAAAACGAGCGAATCACCCGAATCGATTCGTTCTCTCGGCGCGCCGACGAGTGCCATTGAAGGCGGTGTACGACCTCGGATCGCATCCGCGCGAACGGTCGCAACGCGCATCGTGTCGGAAATCAGAGCCCGAGTTTGCGCTTGAGCAGATCGTTGACGGCTTGAGGGCTCGCTTTGCCGCCCGAGGACTTCATCACCTGACCGACGAACCAGCCGATCGCTTTCGGATTACTCTTTGCCTGCGCGACCTTGTCCTGGTTCTTCGCAATCACCTCGTCGACCAGCGCTTCGATCGCGCCGAGGTCGGTCACCTGCACCATGCCGCGCGCCTTCACGATCTCGCGCGGATCGCCGCCTTCGCTCCAGACGATCTCGAATAAATCCTTGGCGATCTTGCCGGAAATCGTGCCGTTCGCGATCAAGTCGAGCACTGCGCCAAGTTGCTGCGCGCCCACGGGCGACTGTCGGATGTCCTTGCCTTCCTTGTTGAGGCGACCGAACAGCTCGTTGATGACCCAGTTCGCGGCGCTCTTCGCATCGCGTCCTTTCGCGACCACTTCGAAGTATTCCGCCGTCTCGCGTTCGGCGACCAGAACGGCGGCGTCATAGGCCGACAGGCCGAACGCGGCGATGAAGCGCGCGCGTTTTTCGTCAGGCAATTCAGGTAGCTGCGCCTTGAGCGCATCGACCTCGTCTTGCGCCAGTTCGAGCGGCAGGAGATCCGGATCGGGGAAATAACGATAGTCGTGCGCCTCTTCCTTCGAGCGCATCGAGCGCGTCTCGCCGCGGCCCGGATCGAACAGCCGCGTCTCCTGCTCGATCGCACCGCCCTCCTCGATGATCTCGATCTGCCGGCGCGCTTCGTGCTCGATCGCCTGCCCGATGAAACGGATCGAGTTGACATTCTTGATCTCGCAGCGCGTGCCGAGCGGCTCACCCGGACGGCGAACCGATACGTTGATGTCGGCGCGCAGCGATCCTTTCTCCATGTCGCCGTCGCAGGTGCCGAGATAACGCAGGATCGAGCGCAGCTTGCTCAGGAATGCCTTCGCCTGCTCGGATGAGCGGATATCGGGCTTCGACACGATCTCCATCAGCGCGACGCCGGAGCGATTGAGGTCGACGTAAGAGGACGTCGGATTGCGATCGTGTAGGCTCTTGCCCGCATCCTGCTCGAGATGCAGCCGCTCGATGCCGACGGTGAAACACTCCCCGTCTTCGAGGTCGACCGTCACAGTCCCTTCGCCGACGATCGGCTGCTTGTACTGGCTGATCTGATAGCCCTGCGGCAGGTCGGGATAGAAATAGTTCTTCCGGTCGAACACCGACTTCAGATTGATCGCCGCCTTGAGCCCCAGCCCGGTGCGTACCGCCTGCCGCACGCATTCGGCGTTGATAACCGGCAGCATACCTGGCATCGCGGCATCGACCAGCGACACGTGACTGTTGGGCGCGCCACCGAATTCCGTCGAGGCGCCCGAGAACAGCTTCGCGTTCGAGGCGACCTGCGCATGCACCTCCATGCCGATGACTACTTCCCAGTCGCCGGTCGCGCCGCGGAAGAGGTTCTTGCCATTCGCGCTCATCTCACCACCACCGCTCAGGCCTGAAGCGGCCGGCGGCCTGCTCGATCACCCCGCCCAGCGCGAACAACGTTTCCTCGTCAAACGGGCGGCCGATGAGCTGAAGGCCGAGCGGCAGGCCCTGCGCATCAAGGCCAGCCGGAACGGAAATGCCCGGCAATCCGGCCATGTTCACCGTCACCGTGAACACGTCGTTCAAATACATCTCCACCGGATCGGCCGCACCCTTCTCGCCCAACCCGAAAGCCGCGGACGGTGTCGCTGGCGTGAGCATCGCGTCGATGCCGTTCGCAAAAGCCAACTCGAAGTCGCGCTTGATCAAGGTGCGCAGTCTCTGCGCGCGCAAATAGTACGCGTCGTAGTAGCCGGCCGAGAGAACGTAGGTCCCGATCATCACGCGGCGGCGCACTTCCGCGCCGAAACCTTCCGCGCGCGTCGCCTCGTACATGCCGGTGATATCCTTGCCAGACACGCGCAGGCCGTAGCGTACCCCGTCATAGCGGGCGAGATTGGAGGAAGCCTCGGCCGGCGCGACGATATAATACGCCGGCAGCGCGTATTTTGTGTGCGGCAGCGACACGTCGACCAATTCGGCGCCAGCCGCCTTCAGCCATTCGCGTCCGCGCTCCCATATGGTCTCAATTTCGGCCGGCATCCCGTCGAGCCGGTACTCTTTTGGAATGCCGATGCGCAGACTCTTCACAGACCGGCCGACGGCCGCTTCATAGTCGGGCACCGGAAGATCTGCACAGGTGGTGTCCTTCGCATCAGGACCGGCCATCGAGCGCAACAGGATAGCGACGTCGCGCACCGTCCGCGCGAACGGTCCCGCCTGGTCGAGCGACGAGGCAAACGCAACGATGCCCCATCGCGAGCAGCGCCCGTAAGTTGGCTTCATGCCGACCGTGCCGGTGAATGCGGCTGGCTGCCGGATCGAACCGCCCGTGTCGGTGCCTGTCGCACCAAGACATAATTGCGCCGCCACCGCCGCCGCCGACCCGCCGGACGATCCGCCCGGCGTCAGCGGTGTGTTTGAGCCTTTGCGCCGCCACGGCGAATGCACGGGACCAAAATAGGAGGTCTCATTCGACGAGCCCATCGCGAACTCGTCGTTGTTAGTCTTGCCGAGAAGCACCGCGCCATCGCGCCAGAGCTGCGCCGTGACGGTCGACTCATAGGTCGGCACGAAATTTTCGAGAACGTGCGAGCAGGCGGTGGTGCGCACATCCTTGGTGCAGAACATGTCCTTGACCGCGAGCGGAATGCCTTCGAGCGGCCGAGCATCGCCTTTGGCGATGCGGCCATCGGAGGCTTTCGCCATCTCGACCGCGCGCTCCGGCGTCTCCAGCACGAACGCATTAAGCGCACGCGCGGCTTCGATCGCGCGCAGGTGCGTTTCGGCAAGTTCAATCGCCGAGAACTGCTTCGTCGCGAGGCCGTCGCGCGCCTCGGCTAATGTGAGGGATGTCAGGTCGGTCATCGATCGAGCGTGTCGCAGGCAAATACGTTCGCGGCGACTTCCGAAGGCGCCAATTGCTTGATCAGGATCGTGCCGTCCGGCTGGCGCTCGCGAACAAGCTCACCCGGCACAGGCAATCCCATCGCGCGCAGATCCTCGACGCTGTGGCCGTCAGGCAGACGGCCGGTCGAGATGATCTCGATCATCTCGTAGCGCCGCTCCAGATCCGCTTGCTCGCAGGCGAGGCACATCGGCTATTCCACCACCTTCGGCACCACGAAGAAATTGTCGTCCGTCGCTGGCGCGTTACGCACGACATCGTCGGCGATGCCGCCGTCGGTGACCACATCGTCGCGCTTCTTCATCGCCATCGGCGTCACCGAGGTCATCGGTTCGACGGCGCTGACATCCACTTCCGACAGTTGCTCGACGAAGGAGAGCATCGCGTTGAGCTCACCACGCAAATGCTCGATCTCCTCCTCCGCCACTGCAATCCGGGCGAGATGAGCGATGCGGCGGGTGGTGGCTGCGTCGACGGACATGGAACCCTATGAAAATGGCGCGGCTCGCCTATAGCAGAGCCGTGTTCCGCACTGCAACGCGGCGGCGTTACGCCGCTTCGCGGGTGTGATCCGGGCAGCGATGCACTTCGATGGTGACGTGCGACAGCGCGGAAATCCCGGCGAGGCGCGCCTTATAGGCTGTGGGCTCGGCCGGACGATCCGTCACCATCGCCACGATGAGCCCGAAGTGCCCCGGCCCCAGCCGCCAGAGATGCAGATCGCTGACGCGGTCACCGCCGACCTCCAGCGCTTGGCGGATGCGCCCCGGCAACTCGCGGTCCGGCTGCATGTCCAAAGCACCGCACCGGCGCTCCGCAACAGACCGAACGACCAGCTCAGGATCACCGCGACGCCCACTAGCGCCATGACCGGATCGAGCCACACCCATCCATAGAACCGGCCGGCGAGCAGTGCGACGATTGCCAGCACGGACGTAGAGGCGACGCAGCGCCTCGTATCCGATCAGCACCGCGACCAACGCTAGCAGCAGCGCGCTCGAGAACGCGGCGAGCTCGCCCATCTTGCCCGTGCCGAACGAAAATTTCGGATCTCGCGCGTGCCGCCCGGCAAAGCGATAGGCCAAAGCCACGATCGCCAGCGCGCCGGCATGCGTCGACATATGCCAGCCGTCGGCGACCACCGCCATCGAACCGAACAACGTGCCGCCGATGATCTCGGCCAGCATCATTGCCGCGGTGATCGCGACGACCGCCCATGTCCGGCGCTCGTGCCGGTCGTGGCGGGCGCCGAGAAAAGCGTGGCTGTGCTGCCACGGCTCGACGGAATGGCAGTGCGTGGCGACCTGATGTGACGTGCGGCCGGCGGCCCCGCCACCTAATCCGCAAGCGCCGGCGGATCAACCCGCCATTCGGTGCAGCAATGCTTGTGCGTCGTGGGCGAGCTTGCGCGTCAACTCACCCGCCGGCAGTTCGACCCCGAGCGAAACCGCCTCGCCCGCCCACAACGGCGCGAATTCGCCTGTATCCTTGGTCTCGGCGGCAAGCGGCGCCAGGGCAGCGGCGGCGAGCGGAAACTCCGGCGCGATTGCGCTGATCGGACCAAGCTCGCGCATCACGCGATTGACGAAGCCGCGCGCGGGGCGGCCGGTCATCACATTTGTCACCACCGTCGGATGCTCGCCAGCGCTGCGCAGCAAATCGCGATGCGACTTTGACACGCGCGCCTCCGGGCAGTGCAGATAGGCGGTGCCGATCTGAACGCCGGCGGCCCCGAGGACCAGCGCGGCCGCGATCCCGCGTGCGTCGCCAATGCCGCCTGCCGCGATCACCGGGACCGAGACCGCGTCGGCGACCTGCGGAATGAGCGCGAACGTGCCCTGCTGCGCGGCGAGGTCGTCGGTCAGGAACATGCCGCGGTGACCGCCCGCTTCATTGCCTTGCGCGATGATCGCGTCACAGCCGCCTTGGAACAGATGCTTCGCTTCGGCGACCGTCGTTGCCGAGCACATCACTCTGCATTGCGCCGCTTTCACGCGCGCGAGCAGATCTAGCGCCGGCAAGCCGTAATGGAAGCTGACCACCTCCGGCTTCAACGCTTCGACGACCTCGCAATGCGCCGCATTGAATGGTGCTCGGTTGGCGGTCGCGACCGGCGCGCTCGGATCGATGCCGTATTCGGCGTAATAAGGCTTTAGCGCCTCGCGCCAGGCCGCCTCGCGTGCGTTATTCGGCGTTGGGATCCGGTGCGTGAAGAAATTGACGTTCACCGGCTTGCCCGGCGCGCTGGCACGAAATGCGCTCAGATGCTCGCGCAGTTTTTCGGGATCGATGGTACCCGCCGGCAGCGAGCCTAAACCACCCGCCCGCGCGACGGCCACGGCGATTTCGACATCCGACGCGGTCGCCATCGGCGCCTGCACGATGGGATGTTCGATTCCGAACAAATCGAGGAGACGGCGGTTCGGCCACATGACACATCCTCGCGTGAGCACACTAAGTGAGCCGCCGCTGCGATCCTATTCGCAATATAAGAACCGGACCTTCGCCTGCGGCAAAACCGCTCACATCACCCTGCTCATGCCGCGGATTCGGCGCGCAAGCACGCGCATGATGTAGGTCGAGAAGTTAGGCACCTCATCGACCATGAAGTGGAACGTGCGTGCATCGATGAGCGAGAGTTCGCATTCGTCTCGCGTCTTCGCGGTGGAGGAGGGCGGCATTTCGTCGATCATCGACATGAAGCCGAGCGCTTTATTGGCGCCGATCGTCTCGATAACGGTCTCGCCGATTATCATGTCGATCTTGCCGGACTGCACAATGTACATGCAGTCGCCCTGCTCACCTTTGGCAAAGATGATGCCGCCCGCCGGCACGCGCACGGTCGCGCCCGCGCCCTTTGCGAAGGTGCGCATGTCGATCTCGCTTCGCTGCCGCTTGACGGTGCTTGCCGTTATGCCGGCCTCCCCAGTCCAGCGGGCCTGTCCACCGCAAACGTCAGACGGTGAACGGCTTCCCCTTCTCCGGCACGATCACCTTCGTCGTGCTGTCCTGCATGGCCGCTACGAACTTGTCGGCATTCGGCTCAATGATGGGGAAACTGCCGTAATGGCAAGGCACGACCGCATCGAGCGTGAAAAAGCGCTTCACCGCGAACGCCGCCGATGCAGGGCTCATCGTGAAGCGGTCGCCAATCGGCGCGAACGCGATCCTCGGCTGGTGCAGCTCGTTGATCAGCGCCATGTCGCCGAACACGTCGGTGTCGCCCATGTGATAGACCGTCGGTTCGCCCTTCGCCTTGATGATGACGCCGCAGGGGTTGCCGAGATAGATCGGCATGCCGTCGTGGATGTCGCCGGAGGAATGGTCGGCGCGGACCATCGTGACCGTGAAGCCACCCTGCTCCGTCGTGCCGCCGGTGTTCATGGGATCGAATTTTTCGAGCCCCTGCCCCGCGAGCCACATGCAGAGATCGTAATTGGTGATCACAGGCGCGCCGGTCTGTTGGGCGATGTCGAGCGTATCGCCGACATGGTCGGCATGACCATGCGTGAGCACGATGTGCGTCACACCTTGGACCGCCTTGGCCTTATCCGACACAAACGCCGGATTGCCACTGAAGAAAGGGTCGATCAGCACTGCCTTCCCGCTGATATCCAGCCGGAAAGCGGAATGTCCGTACCAGGTGATCTGCATTTGAAATCTCCTCACGCCCTCAAACGACGCCGCATTATAGCCGGACATTGGCGGTCCGCGCGCGACATGGTACCCGCACCGAATGGGTCTCGTCCTGCCGCTCGTCGAAGCCGCCGCCCACCTTCCGCCGCGAGGTGCCCTGATCGGACTCGATCTGGGCACGAAGACGATCGGCGTTGCGGCCAGCGATCCGGACCGGCACCTTGCAACCGCGGTCGAGACGGTGGCCCGCAAAACCTTCATAAAGGATGCCGAGCGCCTGCTCGCCCTCGCCGCCGAACGGAATGCGGCGGGATTCGTGTTGGGCCTGCCGATCAATATGGATGGCTCGGAGGGGCCGCGGGCTCAATCGACGCGCGCTTTTGCGCGCAATTTGGCGAAGTTGACGGAACTGCCGATCGCGCTTTGGGACGAACGATTATCGACCGCGGCGGCGGAGCGCACATTGATCGGGGCGGATGTGAGCCGCGCGCGCCGGGCCCTCGTGATCGATCAGCACGCCGCGATGTTCATCCTGCAAGGTGCTCTGGATCGCCTGGCAAAAATGAAATGAAGCACAGGCGGTCAAACCGCCCATGCTTCGCCAGCCCCCCGCGGACTTTGCGCGCGCGGTGCCCAACGTAGCGGCGTCGGTATCCTTGTTGTTCGACGCGTAGGAGCCGTAGTAACCGAAGCTGCGGATGTTATCCGTGCTCACCCAGCAGCCTGACGACGGTGCCGGGGAATAAGCATAGCTCTCAGTATAGGCCGGAGCGGCAGTGTAAGCCGGAGCCGGCACCACGTAGGTATAGGCAGTGGCCGAGCTGTGGATCGGGGGATGCCACCCTTGCCGGTACCGGCCGCGCGGCCTATAGAACTCGCTTTAATGACCATTGCGCCGAAATCCTCCTTCGTCCTCAGCCGCAAGCATCTGTTGGGGATCGACGGCCTCAGTCGCGCGGAGATCGCGGGACTGCTGGATTTGGCCGAAGAATTCGTCGAACTGAACCGGCAGATCGAGAAGAAGCGTACGTCGCTGCGTGGGCGGACGCAGATCAATCTTTTCTTCGAGGTGTCGACGCGAACGCAGATGTCGTTCGAGCTCGCCGGTAAGCGGCTCGGCGCCGACGTGATGAACATGTCGGCCTCATCATCCTCGATGCGCAAAGGCGAGACGCTGATCGACACCGCGATGACGCTGAACGCGATGCATCCGGACATCATCATTGTGCGCCATCATGCCTCCGGCGCGGTCGAACTGCTCGCGCGCAAGGTGGACTGCTCGGTCGTGAATGCCGGCGACGGCGCGCACGAACACCCGACCCAGGCGCTGCTCGATGCGCTCACCATACGCCGCAACAAGGGCCGGCTCGAAGGTCTCACCGTTGCGATCTGCGGCGACATCCTGCATTCGCGCGTCGCGCGCTCGAACATCATCCTGCTCAACTGCGTGGGCGCGCGCGTGCGCGTGGTCGCGCCCTCCACTCTGCTGCCCGTAGGCATACAGCGCTTCGGCGTCGATGTGGCGCGCGACATGCGCGAGGGGCTCGACGGCGCCGACATCGTGATGATGCTGCGTCTGCAGCGCGAGCGAATGAACGGCTCCTACGTGCCATCAACCTCCGAATACTTCCAGTACTACGGGCTGGACGAGAAGAAGCTGTCCTACGCCAAGCCTGATGCGCTGGTGATGCATCCCGGGCCGATGAACCGCGGCGTCGAGATCGACTCCATTGTCGCGGACGGCGCGCAGTCGGTGATCCGCGAGCAGGTCGAGATGGGCGTCGCCGTACGCATGGCGGTGCTGGAAGCGCTGGCGAGGAATCTGCCGAATGCATAAGGCCGGCCATGCTGTCTGACCGCCGACCAATCCTGCTTGCGAACGCACGCATCGTCGATCCGTCGCGCAATGTCGACATCCTCGGCGATGTGCTGATGGCGGACGGCATCGTGCGCGAGTGCAAGCGCGGCATCGGCGCGGCCGGCGTGCCGGAAGGCACCGACGTGATCGACTGCCGCGGCAAATTGATCGCGCCGGGACTCATCGACATGCGCGCTTTCGTCGGTGAGCCCGGCGCGGCAAGCCGCGAGACACTCGCCTCGGCCAGCCAAGCGGCGGCGGCGGGCGGCGTCACCACCATCGTCTGCCAGCCCGACACTTCACCTGCGATTGACGATCCGGCCACGGTCGACTTCGTGCTGCGCCGCGCGCGCGACACGGCGATCGTGCACGTGCATCCGATGGCGGCCATCACCAAGGGCCTCGAAGGCCGCGAGATGACGGAGATCGGGCTCTTGAAAGCAGCCGGCGCGGTCGCGTTCAGCGACGGCGCGAAGAGCGTCACCAACGCCCAAGTCATGCGGCGGGCCCTCACCTATGCACGCGACTTTGACGCGCTGATCGTGCACCACACCGAAGATCCCGACCTCATTGGCGACGGCGTGATGAACGAAGGCGAGTTCGCCGCACGGCTCGGACTGCTCGGCATCCCGACCGCCGCCGAGACCGTGATGCTGGAGCGCGACATCCGGCTCGTCGGCCTCACCGGCGGTCGTTACCACGCGGCCTCGCTGACCTGCAGCGATTCCCTCGAGGTGCTCCGCCGCGCAAAGGATGCAGGCCTAGCTGTCACCGCTTCGGTCTCGGTCAATCACATTACCCTCAACGAGAACGACATCGGGCCATACCGCACGTTCCTGAAAGTCGCGCCGCCCTTGCGTGGGGAGGACGACCGCAAGGCCATAGTCGCCGCACTCGCATCCGGGCTGATCGACGTCGTGATGTCCGATCACAATCCGCAGGACGTCGAAACTAAGCGGCTGCCGTTCGCGGAGGCCGAAGCCGGCGCGATCGGACTGGAGACGATGCTGATCGCCGGCCTGCGCCTGGTGCACAGCGGCGAATTAGACGTGATGACGCTCCTGCGGGCCCTCTCCACGCGTCCCGCCGAGTTGCTCGGCTTGCCC
>Ga0207762_1000147_pt1 | contig 14632 bp, 11 predicted proteins | sample LuqExpMetageno37_FD_187795 | JGI IMG/M metagenome (GOLD analysis project Ga0207762, IMG submission 187795) | Tropical forest soil microbial communities from Luquillo Experimental Forest, Puerto Rico - Sample 37 (SPAdes) | ecosystem: Environmental > Terrestrial > Soil > Tropical forest ...
AGCATTCCGATCGGCAGCGGCACCTGGATGATCGACGTCGGCGAGAACCGCTATGTCGCGGCCGCCAGTGGTTCGACCACTGGGCTCCTCCGCATCTTCGTCGGCGGCCAGGGAACAAGCGCCGCGCGCGGCACCGTCTTCGGCGGCAAGCTGATGAGCTCGAGCTACGCCGCGACGATCAGCACGCTCGATTCCTCTACCGCGGTCCGGCTGACGTTCGCGGACGGGAACGTGAAGGACTCAAAGGTCGAACCGCCGATCGATCAGGATCCCGAGCGCGTTCCGCTGACCCGCGCGCACGAGCAGGGCGTGCTCGATCCGATGACCGCCACCCTGCTGCGCATGCCCGGAAGCGGCAATCCGCTCACGGCGGAAGCCTGCGACCGCACCCTGTCAATCTTCGACGGGCGCCTCCGCTACGATCTGGCCCTCGCCTATAAGCGAATGGATACGGTTCAGGCCGAAAAGGGCTATTCCGGTCCGGCCGTCGTGTGCTCGGTCCGCTTTTCGCCGCTCGCCGGCTACATCCCTTCGCGCACGGCCATCAAATACCTCATCAAGCAAAAAGATATCGAGATTTGGCTGGTTCCGATCGCCGGCACACGCGTATTGGTGCCCTTCCGCGCCGAAGGACCGACCCCGATCGGTAAGGCGGTGCTGCAGGCCACGCAGTTCGTGGCGGCATCAAGCCCCACGCACGCAGCGGCCGAGAAGGCAAAGTAGAGCTGAGTGGAATCCGCTTGACTCTTTGAGCGCGGACCGACTCGCAACGCCATTAAGATCCGCGCCGGAATTAACGCCTTCGCCGAGAGCCCAACCCGCCGATCTGGTGTGAGTCGCGGAATCAAACCCAACATATCGCCGTGAACGAATCCGTACGCTTGGCGAGTCAGCGATTCGGGCCCGGTTCGTTCGAGACTCGTTCCGAATGCTTAAAATGCGCGGCAATGCTGTCGCAGATTGGTACAAGCCAGTCATGACAGCGCCGCCCGGGACAGAGGCAGTATCACGGCACCTGCATGCTGCTGTCGTTAACAAACTCGCCTTCACTCGCTCCGGATCGGGTTGCGACGCGGGGTAATTTTGGTGGCGGCTGCGCCGTTGCACACTACATATCGGCGTGAACGAAGCCGCATTGCCGGGTTTCCAGCGATTCGGACGCCGTTTGTTCCAGCGCCGTTCCAAAGCTTAACGATGGACGCCTGCGCCGTCGCAATGTGATACAGGAGCGCCGCGTCCGGCCCTGCCGGCCGTCAGTCTGGACGACGAATGACCCTCAGTTTTTCTCCGCAGCAGCAGCGTGTCGGTCGCGCCCGCGGCGCCGGCGTCACCGCCGTGCTCGGGCCAACCAACACCGGCAAGACGCATCTCGCGATCGAGCGGATGCTTGCGCATTCATCGGGGATGATCGGGCTGCCGCTGCGCCTGCTGGCGCGCGAGGTCTACAACAAGGTCGCCGACCGCGCGGGCGTCGGTGCCGTAGCGCTGATCACCGGCGAGGAGAAGATCAAGCCGCCGAATGCGCGTTACTGGGTCTCTACCGTCGAGGCGATGCCGCGGGACCTCGACGTCGCCTTCCTCGCAATCGACGAGATCCAACTCGGCGCCGATTTCGAGCGCGGACACGTCTTCACCGACCGTATCCTCAATCGCCGCGCGCGCGAGGAAACGCTCGTGCTCGGCGCGGCAACGATGCGGCCGATGGTCGAGAAGCTCCTGCCCGGCGCGCACATCATCAGCCGCCCGCGGCTGTCGACGCTCACTTATGCCGGCGAGAAGAAGATCACGCGCCTACCGCGCCGCTCGGCCGTGGTCGCGTTTTCAGCCGACGAAGTCTACGCCATCGCCGAGTTGATCCGGCGCCAGCGCGGCGGCGCGGCCGTGGTGCTCGGCGCGCTCTCGCCCCGCACGCGCAACGCGCAGGTCGCGCTCTATCAGAATGGCGACGTCGATTATCTCGTCGCGACCGACGCGATCGGCATGGGGCTCAACCTGGACGTCGACCACGTCGCCTTCGCCTCCGACCGCAAATTCGACGGCTATCAATTCCGCAAGCTCACGCCTGCCGAAATCGGACAGATCGCCGGGCGTGCCGGGCGCGCGACCCGCGACGGCAGCTTCGGCGTGACAGGCCGCTGCGATCCGTTTGAGACGGAGCTCGTGCAGGCCCTGGAGAGCCACAACTTCGAGCCGGTGCGCATGCTGCAATGGCGCAACTCGGCCCTCGATTTCTCCTCGCTCGGCGCGTTGCAGGCCTCGCTTGCCGCCGTTCCGCAGGAGCAGGGCCTCACCCGCGCGCCGATCGGCGAGGACATCCTCGTGCTCGAACATGCCGCGCGCGACGTAGATGTGCGCGGCATGGCGCGCAACGCCGCTGCGATCGAGCGTCTGTGGGACGCATGCCAAGTTCCCGATTACCGCAAGATCGCGCCGGCGACTCATGCGGAATTGGTCGTGACCCTCTATGGATTCCTGATGCGGGAGGGTAACATCCCGACCGATTGGTTCGCTCGTCAGGTGGCTCAAGCCGACCGGACCGATGGCGACATCGACACTCTCTCCAACCGGATCGCGCATGTCAGAACCTGGACTTTCGTTGCCAACCGCCCCGATTGGCTTTCCGACCCGGAGCATTGGCAGGCGACGACGCGCGCGGTCGAAGACAAATTGTCGGATGCGTTGCACGAGCGGCTCGCGGAGCGCTTCGTCGACCGCCGCACCAGCGTTTTGATACGGCGGCTGCGAGAGAACGCGATGCTCGAAACGGAAATTGCAAAAACAGGCGAGGTCAGCGTCGAGGGCCACGTCATCGGCCGCCTGGACGGATTCATGTTCGCTCCGGATGCGTCCGCCGCGGGCTCGGAAGCGAAGGCGTTGAACGCGGCCGCCCAGAAGGTGCTCTCGGGCGAAATCGAGTCGCGCGCGACACGGCTCTCGCATGCGCCAAACGATCAGATCGTGCTGGCTAACGACGGCGCGATCCGCTGGCTCGGCGCAGTGGTCGGCAAGCTCGTCGCCGGCGACGACACCCTGCGGCCGCGCATACGCATCATCGCTGATGAGCATCTGACCGGCCCCGCGCGCGAACTCGTGCAGACGCGGCTCGATCTCTGGATCAAGTCACAGGTGGAACGGCTACTCGCGCCGCTGTTCACGCTCACCGCCGCAGAGGACGTCACCGGCATGGCGCGCGGCATCGCGTTCCAGCTAGTTGAGGCTCTGGGCGTGCTGGAGCGGCAGAAGGTCGCCGAGGAGGTCAAAGGCCTCGACCAGCCCTCGCGCGCGACGCTGCGCAAATACGGCGTGCGCTTCGGCGCTTACCACATCTATATCCCCGGGCTGACGAAACCCGCGCCGCGCGCGCTCGCCACGCAGCTGTGGGCGCTCAAGCACGAAACGCCGGATGCGCACGGCGTCACCGAGCTGCTGCATTTGGCAGCAAGCGGCCGCACTTCGATCCCGGTCGACAAAGACACACCAAAGCCGCTCTACTGCACTGCCGGTTATCGCGTTGCCGGCGACCGTGCGGTGCGTGTCGACATTCTGGAACGGCTCGCCGACCTGATCCGTCCTGCGCTCTCGTGGCGCGAAGGCTCGCTGCAAGCAAAGCCGGAGGGCGCGGTCGATGGCCGCGGCTTCACCGTAACGGGCGCGATGACCTCTCTCACCGGCGCCACGGGCGAAGACTTCGCCTCCATCCTCCGCGCACTCGGCTATCGCATGGAGCGCCGGCCGAAACCGCCGGAACCGGAAAAACCTGCGGACGCTGCGCTTGAAGGAGCGGCACCGGTACAAGCCGCGCCTGATGCAGTGACAAAGACTGAAGCTAGTGCTGAGCTTATTGCGTCTGACGCCGCGCCCGACGGCGCTGCTGCCGACGCCGCGCAGAGCGAAGCCGCGTCCGTTGAGCCGGCCGAAGCCGCAGCACCGGTTTCAGATTCCGAAGTGATCCCGCAGCTCGCGCCCGATGAGATCACGGCAGCGCCCGCCGAACAACCGGCTGCGGAAACTTCGGCCGACCAGAGCGTCTCAGCCGAACCTACACAACCTGCAGAACCGGACATGATCGAAGTCTGGCGGCCGGCGGGACGCGCCGAGCGCAGGCCGAAGCCGCAGCAGCACCGCCGTCCTCATCATCGACCGCTGGAAGCCGCCGCTCCGGCGGAAGGCACACCGGCCGAAGCGAATGCCGCTCACGCCGATGCTTCACAGCGACCGCAGCGGCGCGACCGTCCCGAGCGGAGCGATCGCCAGGATCGCAGGGACCGGCACGATCGCCAGCAGCGCATGGAGCGGCAGGATGCCCGTCCGCAGCGCGGGGAGCGCGATGACCGCGGCCCCCGCCGTCCGCGCCGCGGCCGCGACGAAGGTCCGGGCCGCGCCGAGCGCGAGCAATATTATGCGCGTCCGCAGGGCGGCGATCGGCGCAGTAAAGAACCCGATCCGAATTCGCCCTTCGCCAAGCTCGCAGCCCTCAAGCAGCAGCTCGAGCAGAACAAGGAGCGCAGCTAGAATTTGGACGCCGGCCGCCAGCGCATCGACAAATGGCTGTGGCACGCGCGCATGGTGCGCACGCGCAGCAACGCGGCGGCGCTAGTCGAAGCCGGACATGTGCGGCTCAACGGCAAGCGCGTCGATGCTCCGAGCCAGCTTGTGCGCATGGGGGACGTTGTGACGATCGCGCTCGACCGCTCGGTGCGCGTCATCGAAGTCGCCGGATTTTGCGAACGGCGTGGCGGCGCGCCGGAAGCTCGCGCGCTTTATCGTGAATTGACCGGCGCGCTGCACTGACATGTCTGCTCCGCGCCTCCTCGTCATCGAAGGCAATTCGCGTGAGACCATGGCCGAGCATGTCGCGGCCGGCGGCGTCCCCGCAAGCGACGGCTACGCGGCGCTCTTGCGCGAACTGCTGCCGAACACGCAAATCGACATCTGCTATCCGGCGCACCCTGGCGCCGCATTGCCGCAAGGTGATGCGCTCGAAGGCTATGATGGCATCACGATCACCGGCTCGGGGCTGCACGTCTATTCCGGCGCGCCGGGAGTGACGCGTCAGATCGAACTCGTGCGCGCTGCGCTGCAATCCGGCACACCGATCTTCGGGTCCTGCTGGGGCCTGCAGGTGCTCACGGTCGCGGCGGGCGGCAGCGTGCGCAAAAACCCGCAAGGGCGCGAGATCGGTTTTGGCCGGCGTATCCGGCTCAGCGAAGCAGGCCGTAAGCATCCGATGTATGTCGGCAAAGCCGACGTGTTCAACGCGCCGACGGTGCACCTCGATGAGGTCGAGACGATTGCGCAGGGGACGAGCGTACTAGCCTCGAACGACGTGTCGAAAGTGCAGAGCGCGGAAATACGCACCGCGCGTTCGGTCGCCTGGGGCGTGCAGTACCATCCCGAATATCCACTGCGCGAGCTAGCGGCCATCGTGCGCCGCATCGGCACGCGGCTGATCGAGGAATGCTTCTTTGCCGACGAGATGGAGATGCGCGATTTCGCGCGTGATCTCGAAGCGCTCGACCGCGATCCTTCGAGCAAGCGGCTTGGTTGGCGACACGGCGTGAGCAGAAACGTCTTGGACAAGACATTGCGCACCAGCGAGATCGCGAACTGGATCGAATTTCAGGTGCTGCCCACGCGCGCCAAGCGCGGGCGGGGATAGCGCGAGATCGTCATTGGCCGGGCTTGCCCCGGCCATCCACGACTTGCTTAAGTCAAGGCGTGGATGTCCGGCATAAGACCGGGCATGACGGAAGAGGCATTCCCAATGTTCTTCTCCAACAAACACGTCGTCATCACCGGCGGCACCGGCGCACTCGGCACTGCCGTTGTCGGCGCGCTGCTCGAAGACGGGGCGCAGTGCACGGTCCCTTGCGTTCACGAGCGCGAAGCGCAGGCCTTTCCGCATCGCGACCAGGCGAACGTCAACCTGATCGCGGTGCGCGATCTTGCCGACGAGGCGGACGTCGCGCGCGTTTACGCCGCGGCGCGAGCGCCGCTGTGGGCGTCGATCCACATCGCGGGCGGATTTGCGACGGGCAAGGTCGCCGAGACCGACAAGTCCGCGCTGACGGCGCAACTCGAGACGAATTTGATTTCGTGTTTCCTCTGCTGTCGCGCGGCTGTGCGCGCCATGAACGGCGGTGGGCGCATCGTGAATGTCGCCGCGCGGCCCGCGCTTGAATGGCGCTCAGGCGCCGGCATGAGCGCGTACGCGATCGCCAAGGCCGGCGTCGCGGCGCTCACGGTCGCGCTCGCCGAAGAGGTTGCGAAGGATGGCATCCTGGTGAACGCGGTCGCGCCGTCAATCATGAACACGCCGGCCAACCGCGCTGCAATGCCGAAAGCCGATCACACTGCCTGGCCGAAAGTGGACGAAGTGGCGGCCACTATCTTATTTCTCGCCTCACCCGATAACAGCGTCACCCGCGGCGCCATCGTGCCGGTGTATGGGAAGGCGTGAGTCGAACTAGCCGGCGCTCGGCACCAGTTCGACCGTGCGCACCAGGCGCTGCACGGCGCTCGAGACGACGACCGTGCGGTTCTCGGCAAAGGCTTCGTGGTTCTTCTCGATGTCGTCGAGATCGTAGAGGTAGTTCACCATCAGCCCGTGCGCCTGCTTGAGCGCGCGTTCGGAGGTATCGCCGAGGAAATCGATGCGTTCGAGCCGCGCGCCATTGCCGAGATGGAAACGCGCGACGGAATCGACCGGCATGCTGCGCCCGTTCTTTGCGCGCAGGAAATACCAGGCCGCCGCGTGCATCACCGGGCCGCGCACCTGCTCGGCGATCTCTTCGTTTCGCCACCAGTCCGGCGTGTCCATCAGCGCCAGCGCCGCCTTGTCCTCGTCCGACAGCACGATCGAATTCTCGGCTGCACGCTCGCGCGTCAGCCAGCCGGCGAAATTCGGCACCGGCGACAACGTCACGAACGTATTGAGCTTCGGCAAATCGCGGCAAATCTCCTCGACCACCTGCTTGATCAGGAAATTGCCGAACGATACGCCAGCAAGCCCACGCTGGCAGTTGGAAATCGAATAGAACACCGCCGTACGGGCGCGCTCGAGTTCGACCTTCTCACGCTCGGGCGCGAGGATCGGTGCGATCGCCGGCGGAATTTCGCGCGTGAGCGCGACCTCGACGAAGATCAGTGGATCGTCGACCAAGGCCGGATGGAAGAAGGCGTAGCAGCGCCGGTCCGGCGGATCGATGCGCCGGCGCAGATCCTCCCAGTCGCGGATCGCGTGCACGGCTTCATAGCGGATGATCTTTTCCAGCACGATCGCCGGCGTCGACCAGTCGATCCGGCGCAGCACCAGGAAGCCGCGGTTGAACCAGGACGAGAACAGATGCACGAAGTCGTCATCAAGCGGGCGCAGGTCCTCGCGACGCGGGAGCACATCGAGCAATTGCTCGCGCATGCGCACCAGCGCGGCGGTCCCGCCGGGCGCGAGATTGAGCCGGCGGAAAAGCTCCTGGCGGCGAGGCTCGGACGCGGCATGCACTTCCGCCGCGGTCGTGTCGTTCGGATTGTCGCGCCAAACGGCGATCGCGCGCTCCATGCGCTCGTGATCGGTGCCGAAGCGCTGCGCCAGCACCTCGAAAAAGGCGACGCGCGGGCCTGTACGCAGTTCGGCATAGCGGCTCAGGATTTCGCGCGCGAGAGCGACGCCAGAGGCTTCGCCGCGGCCTGAGAGAAGGTCCTCGCACAGTTCGAGCAGGCCTTCCGAACGCACGGGGTCCTGCCCGCGGCGCTCGCGCTTGAGCAGGTTACGCCCGCGGTCGGAAATCGTCTGCAGCAATTCCCCGAAAAACGACGTGTTCATGTGCGCCTTCGTATGAATCGCGGTGTGGACCGCCGGCAAAAGGCGGCGCCAGCTCGGGCCGAAAGTCTAGCTCATAACATGGTCGGGAAACCACGTCGCGATTTCCGGCACAAAGCACATGATGATGACGGCCATGATCATCAAGGCCACGAACGGCAGGACGCCCCACACCACATCCCTAAGTGGGATGTCGGGCGCAATATTCTTGATAACGAATAGGTTCAACCCGACCGGCGGGTGAATCAGGCCCATCTCCATGACGATCGTCATGATCACGCCGAACCAGATCAGATCGAAATTGGCTGCGCGAAGGGGCGGAAGAATGATCGGCGCGGTCATCAGGATGATAGATACCGGCGGTAGAAAGAACCCGAGCACTACCACCATCACCAGGATCATCGTCAGCAGGATCCAGCGTGAAAGGTGCTGCGACACGATCCATTCCGCCGCGGACTGGCTGATGTGCAGATAGCTCATCACGTACGAATAGAGCAGCGACATGCCGATGATCAGCATCAGCATCGTCGATTCGCGCAGCGTCGAAATTAAAATCGGCGATAGCTCTGCCGGTTTCCAAACGCCATAGATCGTGGCGATCAATCCGAGCGCCAGCACCGCGCCCAGACCCGCCGTCTCCGACGGAGTGGCATAGCCTCCATATAGCGCGACCATCACGCCCGTCAGGAGGAGCACGAACGGCAGCACGCGCGGAAGAAGCGCGAACTTGTCGCGCGCGCTGAGTTCATCGACCTGCAGGATGGGAGACGTCGCGCCGGTCGTCTTCAGACGCTCCTTGGCGATATTGAACTCGTGCCGGAAGCGCCACATCGAATAGCCGGCGAACAGCAGCACCAGAAACAGAGCTGGGCCGATGGCCGCCAAAAAGAGCCGGCCGAGCGACTGCTCCGCCGCGACCGCATAAAGGATCATCGTGATCGACGGCGGGAGCAGAATGCCGAGCGTGCCGCCGGAGGCGATCAACCCCGAGGCGAAGCCGCCGGAGTAGCCGTGCTTACGCATCTCCGGAATGCCGGCCGAGCCGATCGCCGAACACGTCGCAGGCGAGGAGCCGGCCATCGCCGCGAACAGGCCGCAGGCGAAAACGTTGGCAATGCCGAGGCCGCCGGGAATGCGGTGCAGCCAGGCGTGCAGCGCGCCGTAAAGATCCTGGCCAGCGCGGGACCGGCCGATCGCCGCACCCTTGAGGATGAACAAAGGAATCGACAGCAGCGTGATCGACGCCATTTCCTCGTAGACGTTCTGGGTGATGGTGTCGACCGATGCCTCCGGCATGAACAGCATCATGAACAACGTCGCGACAAAGCCGAGCGCGAATGCGATCGGCATGCCTGCAAACATCACGAGTAGGGTTGCGGCGCCGTAGAGCAAGCCGATGGAGAGAACGCTCATCGGACCTCGCTCGAATGCCGCAGGGCCGTGATCACCTGCAAGAGCACCTGCAGCGACAAGAGCAGCATCCCGACTGTCATCAGCGAATACGGCACCCAGAGCGGAGGCTGCCAGGTCGAACTGGTCCGGTAGCCTTCGACGACCGCTTCTTGCAGCAGCAGCAACGATTTCCATGCGAAATAGGCGCAAAAAGCGAACGTCGCGATGTCGACCAGCATCTGGCGAACGTAGTTCACGCGCGTGGGGAGAAGACCCACGATGGCTTCGATGCCGACATGTCCGCGGCGCGCTTGCACCGCCGCCGACGACATGAACACGGCGCCGACGATCAGGAAGACGGAGACCTCGTCCTGCCAATCTGTCGACAGATGTAGGAAATAACGTGTCACGACCGCGTAGGTGAGCACGAAGCTCGCCCCCACCAGCGCGACGGACGAGGAGATTTCGACGAGCCTGTTGAGGCCCCCCATCACGCGCGCAAAAGGACCGGCGGCCTCGAATTTGGGGACCGCCGGATCCTGTTCTGCGGCTTCTTCTAAGCCGTGCACCATACTCCGAACCTGCGGCAGTTAGGCCGAGGTCACCTGCTCGGCGAGCTTCAGCAGTTCGGCGGATTCGGCGGTCTTGGACGCGTAGTCCTTCCAAGCGGTGTCGCGCGCGATATTCCGCCACTTGTCGACGGTTGCCGCATCGAGATCGGCGACCTTCGCGCCCTTCTTGGAATAGACCTCGGCGACGAGATTGTCGTCCGCCATGGCCTCCTTCGTGCCGAAGGCTTCCATTTCGGCGCCGAGCTTCAGGATCGCCTCCTGCTGGTCCTTCGTCAGCGAGTCGAAGATCTTCTTCGACATGATCAGGGGCTCGAGCATGAACCAGTAGGACTTGCCGCGACCTGTCGTCAGCGCATTGGCCGCTTCCTCGAGCCGGAACGAGATCAGGCTCGTCGACGACGTGATCGCCGCGTCGCAAGCGGCGGTCTGCATTGCGGCGTAGATTTCGTTCGAGGGGATCGACAGCGTCGTAGCGCCGGCGGCCTGCAGCACCATGTCCATTTCGCGGCTGCCGCCACGGACTTTCAGGCCCTTCACATCTTCCGGATTGACGATGGTTGTCTTGCGGCTCGCAACCCCTCCGGCCTGCCAAATCCACGAAATGATAATGACTCCCTTGTCCGCCAGGAAGTCGGCGAACCTCTTCCCGACAGGCGAGTCTTTCCATGCTGCCCCTTGCTTGTAGGAGCTCACAAGGCCGGGCATCAGGCCGATATTCGTCTCCGGCACTTCGCCGCCCGCATACGAAATCGGATAGAGGCTGATGTCGAGCGCGCCTTTGCGCACGGCTGAGAATTGCGCAAACGTCTTCATCAGCGACGAATTCGGATAGACCTGCGCTTCCAGCGCGCCGCTGGTCCGCTTTTCCAATTCGGCAGCGAAGCGACGGCAGAGCCGGTCGCGAAAATCGCCGCTGTCGATCGTCCCACCCGGAAATTGATGTGAGATTTTGAGCTTCTTGTCGGCTGCCGAGCCGAGGCGGCTAAACGAAACCACGGCCGGAGCGGCGATGGCGCCAGCAAGCACATGACGTCTTGTGATAGACACGGTTTCCTCCATCCTGCTCTTTGAGTTTGTTAGGCCGCACCGTCGCTCTGTAGCCCGTTTGCTCCAGAGGTATAGACAAAATCCAGCCATTACGCCAACAACGGCCTTGTGATCCCGTTGTCCGGGGTGCTCCCCTACGAAGTAAGGGTTCTCCAATGCCTAAGCCGCTCGCGGGTGTCCGCGTTCTCGAATTGGCCCGTATTCTCGCAGGTCCCTGGGCGGGCCAGATGCTCGCCGATCTCGGCGCAGACGTGATCAAGGTGGAGCGCAAAGGCGCCGGCGATGATACGCGCGGCTGGGGCCCGCCTTTCGTCGAGGGCAAGGATGGCAAGCCGATCGGCTCGGCATATTTCCATTCCGCCAATCGCGGCAAGCGCTCGATCGAACTCGACTTCGAGAGCGAAGAAGGCCGCCGCCTCGTGCGCAAGCTCGCCGCCCAATCCGACGTGCTGATCGAGAACTTCAAGGTCGGCGGTCTGGCCAAGTTCGGCCTCGATTATAAGAGCCTGAAGGACGAGTGCCCGCGGCTGATCTACTGCTCAGTCACCGGCTTCGGTCAGGACGGCCCCTACGCCAAGCGCGCGGGCTACGACCTGATGGCGCAGGGCATGGCGGGCTTGATGGACCTGACCGGCATGCCAGACGGCGAGCCGACTCGCATCGGGATCCCGGTCTCCGACATCTTCACCGGCTGCTATTCGGTGATCGGCATCCTTGCCGCGCTGCACGAGCGTGAGAAGACCGGCAAGGGCGCTTACGTCGATACAGCGCTGGTCGACTCCACCGTGGGCGTGCTGTCGAACCAGGCGCTCAACTATCTCGTCTCCGGCAAGGTCCCGAAGCGCATCGGCAATGCGCACGCGAACATCGTGCCGTATCAGGTCTTTCCTACTGCCGACGGCTACGCCATCGTCGCGACCGGCAACGACGCGCAATATGTCAAATTCTGCAACGTGCTCGGCGCGCCAGAGCTAGGACAGGATCCTAAATACAAGGACAATGTCGGCCGGCTCACCCACCGCGAGGAACTGATCGGCAGGCTTTCGGCACTGACCGAAAAGATGCACCGCGACGATTTGCTGCAGAAGCTCGAGGCGCTTGGCGTGCCTGCCGGTCCGATCAACTCGGTCGATCAGGTCTTTGCCGACCCGCAGGTCGTGCACCGCGGCATGAAATTGGATTTGCCGAGTCCGGCCGCCAAGTCAGGCTCGATCCCGGGTGTGCGTACGCCGATCGTGATCGACGGCTGGAAAGCGGCGAGCGAGAAGCCCGCGCCGTTGCTCGGCGAGCATACGGAGGAGGTCTTGCGGGAAATCGGGGAGGCCTGATAGCCCGACTCGGATGCGCACTGCTGCTCACCGGAGCGATCGTTTCGCCGGAATTCGGCGGTAAGGTACGGATGACCGTGTCTTCATCCTGCGGCGCGGCGATCGCAGTATCCTGCGACGCCGCGTTTCCGAAGTGAAGCTCCCCGGTCCGACGCATCCAATTTTCTTAAGACACGGCTGTCGGCGCGAGCGCCTCGATGTCGGTCGCGACATCGATGACAGCCGGCCGCTTTGACTCGATCGCCTTGGCGAGCGCGGACGCGATCTCGTTCGGCTTCTCGACGCGAATGCCCAACGCGCCGATATCCTCGGCGATCTTGGCGAAGTCCATCGGCTTGTAGGTCCACAATTCGCGCGAGCGGTTGTTCGTTTCGCCGCCATAGACGCGGTCGAAGCCGCGCTTCGACTGGTTGCCGCCGCCGTTGTTGTTGACCAGCGTGATCGAAGGGATGTTCCAGCGCACCTGCGTTTCCAATTCGCCGATGTGGTACCACAGGCCCGCGTCGCCGGTGAACACGACGACCGGCCGATCGGGGCACGCCGCCTTCGCGCCGATACCGGCGGGGAATGCCCAGCCGAGATGGCCGGCGCTGCGCATATAGCTTTGACTCGGCTTGCGCAGGTCGTACATGCCGCCCATCCACATGCCGGCGTGTCCTGTATCGACAACGACGATCGCGTCGTCCGGCACGTGCCGGCTCAACTCGTGGCAAATGCGCGCAGGATGGATCGGCACCTGCTCGGAGTGGAGCATCTGATCGTATTTCGCGTACCATTCCTTGCGCAGCTCGCCGATCTCTTCGATCCACGCCTTGCGCTTGCCCGCGCTCGCGCGATCCGCCTTGGCGAGCATCGCAGCAAGCACAGATTTCACGTCGCCCAAAACGCTGGCCTGCAGCGGATAATTGCGGCCGATCGATTCCGGCTCGATGTCGATCTGGATCGCGGGCGTGCCGATCTTCGGCACTGCCCAGAAATGCGTGGTCATGCCGCCCGTCTCGGTGCCGACGAAACAGACAAGATCGGCGCGATTGACCGCGCGGTTGGCGCTTTCGCGCGAATAGCTGCCGACGACGCCGACCGAGAGCGGGTGCGTGCCCGCGATCAGGTCCTTGCCGTTGAGCGAGGTCGCGACCGGAATCTGCAAGGCCTCGGCCAGGGAAACAAGCTCTGCCTGCGCGCCGGACGCACGCGCGCCACCACCCACGACGAAGATCGGCCGTTCGGCATTCTGCAGCACCGCGAGCGCCGCCGCGACATGCTGCGCTTCCGGCTGCGGCCGGAACGGCGGCACTTTCGCAAATTGAGGCTCGACCAGCGGATCCATCCCGGCTTCTTCGAGATCGATCTGGCCTTCGTTGCCGCGGAATTGCAGATGCACCGGCCCCGGCGCACCTGTGGTTGCGACGCGGAAAGCCTGCCGCAGCATGTCCGGCGCGCGCGCAATGTCGTCGATGGTCGCATTGAACTTGGTCACCGGCTCGAACGCCGGCAAGTCGTCGATTTCCTGGTAGACCTTGCGGAATTTGGTTTTCGGATCGCGCCCGCCGGTGATGGCGATGACAGGCGAATGCGCGAGATAGGCGTCGCGCAAGCCTGCGGCGAGGTTGAGCGCGCCGATCACCTGCGCCATGCAGACGCCCGGCTTGCCGGACGCTCGCGCATATCCGTCGGCCATATAGGCCGCCGATTTCTCGCCGTGACAATGGACGCGCGCAATCGACGTGCGCCGCTCCATCTCGGCAAAGGTCCGCCGCAGCACCGCCGGCACCATGAACACATGTGTCACGCCGTAGCCGGCGAGCATGTCCGCAATGACTTCCGCGCCGAGGCGTTTCTGATTGTGGCCGAGCATGGGGCGGTGACTCCTAGTCGAGGGCGGGAAATCGCGGCGCGAAATCAGCAGAAAACCCGGACCCACTCAAGCGCTGCGTCCGCCGCGCATGGCAGCTTTGCCGCTTCATCGCACGCGCCTACGATACGGTCCATGATTCGCGCGCGGATGTGTCCGGCCGTGCTCGTGACGCTGATGGCTCTGGCTGCCCCGGCGCGCGCAGACGTCACTATTTGCAATCGCACCAGTTATCGCATGCAGGTCGCGGTCGGTCTCGAGCGCGGACCGCTTGTCTCGACGCAGGGATGCCTGCGCATCGATCCGGGCGAATGCAAGCACGCGCAGGCGGCTGAGGCCGACATGGCGTATCTGCATACGCGTACGCCGCCGATCTACGGCGCCGCGCCTTTGCCGTAGCATGGCGACGCCGATTTCTGCGTGCGCGACAGCGACTTTCAATTCAGCAATGCGCGCGCCTGTCCAATGTCCCAACAGGCGCGATTCTCCGTGGCGAAGCCGTCGGACTCGCCGAACGAGCCAGTGGTCACCCTTGCCGAGGAAGCCGACTACGACGATGCGCAGGCGCGGCTCGCGGGCGTTTAGCGCCTGCTGAGCATCGACGGCTATGACGCGGCACCGA
>Ga0207762_1000164_pt1 | contig 13989 bp, 9 predicted proteins | sample LuqExpMetageno37_FD_187795 | JGI IMG/M metagenome (GOLD analysis project Ga0207762, IMG submission 187795) | Tropical forest soil microbial communities from Luquillo Experimental Forest, Puerto Rico - Sample 37 (SPAdes) | ecosystem: Environmental > Terrestrial > Soil > Tropical forest ...
CCGCCGATCTCGCGCTGCCTGGCGTTTGCTGTCTCGCCCTCGCCATCAAATTGGACAAACGAACGCGTCAACATCGCGTCCTCTTTGGCTGAAACGCGATAATAACCTTTGAAGGATGTTTTCGTCTCTGCCGTCATATAGGCTCCGCCAGCCGTTAATCTTGAATCCATCGCGTTGCTGAAGTTCTTCGCGCATCGCCTTCCGTTCGAAAAATCCGCGACGCCTTCCAAATCTCGACCCCCGCCGTGGCCGGCAGAAACCGCACGAAACTCGCGTTCGGCCTCACAAACAACGTAGAATCTCCGCCCCACCTTGCCATCGCCCAGATCGTTCGGACGCGTCGCATCCATTGCGAAGTAGCAGGGATTGTTGACGAGGCCTTCATTCACCTTTCGCAGGTATAGTTCGCGCGCTCTCTGCAACACGACTTTCGCAATTTGATCGTCGCCCTCGCCGACGTGCTCCTTCAGCCACCTCGGAAGGTCGCCAGATTGGCCAGCGGCAAAGCATTGCGACGATGCCCAATGAGCCACGGTCATGAGGCCGAAGATGGCCACGACGTTCGCAATGAGAGACCTCGTTGGCATGGCACGCACTCCGGCCGGCGATGCAACAGTCGACTAACCGCCGACCGCCGGGATCACCCAGGGTATGACGAACTGCTGGAAGGCGACCAGCGCGCTTATCACGATCGTCAAAAGGATGCTGTGCCAGAACGTACGGGCAAAAACTACGCCCTCATGGCCTTTGAGGTTGGTGACCGAGACGCCTGTCGCGATGTTCTGCGGCGAGATCATCTTGCCCATCACGCCGCCGGTTGAGTTCGCTGCCGCGAACAACACCGGGTTCAGATCCAACTGGCGCGCCGCGACTACTTGCAGGTTGCCGAACAGCGCGTTGCCCGACGTGTCGCTGCCCGACAGCATGACGGCGACCCAGCCGAGGAATGGCGAGAGCAAGACGAACAGTAGACCTGTCGACGCAACAGCATGGCCCAGCGTGTACGCGATGCCAGAGTAGTTCATCAGGTACGCAAGCCCGACGATGAGCATCACCGTTATGACTGCAATCCAAGCCTGCCTAATGGTTGTCGCGATGCATTCGAAAAAGGCCGCGGGCGAAAGCCCGACGATTGCCGCGGTTATGATCGCGGCCAACAGGATTGCTGTTCCGGTGCCCAGTGGCTGAAACGCCCAGATCGCAGCATACGGCTTGTTGTCGTATAGCGTGATCGAGATCGCATTATGCAGTCCCGGCCATTGGACATTCTGCTGGCCAATCGATGCCCAGCCGAAATGGGTCCACACGATCACGATGGCCGACACGAGCAGCCAGGGAACCCGCGACATTCGACCTGCTTTCGCGAGCGAGCGCAGCGTCCTGAACTTGAAATTCCGGGTCGGGCGCAGGCCGCCACACTTGCAAGAACAAGAGCGTCACAATCAGCGAGCCCAGGGACGCGAGCACGTCTGTGAGCGCGTAATCAAGCCAGTTGGAGGCAATGAACTGGGAAACGGCGAAGCTGCCGCCCGACACCAGCAGGACCGGCCACAGCGCACGCACGGACCGCATGCCGCCGTAAACCGCCATGACGTAGAACGGCAGGATGATCGCCAGCACGGGCAGCTGACGGCCGATCATCGCGCCGAGTGTGGGGGCAGGAAGGCCGGTCACCGCGCCCAACACGGTCACCGGAACACCGAGCGCGCCGAAGGCCACCGGCGCTGTGTTGAAAATCAGCACAAATACGAGAGCCTCGAGTGGCGGAAAGCCGACGAGGATCAGAAGCGAACTGGTGATTGCGACAGGGGTGCCAAATCCCGAGACGCCCTCGAGGAGCGCGCCGAAGCAAAAGCCGATGACGACGAGCACGACCCTCCGATCGTTCGGCAGGTGCTCGAGAACCCACGCCCGGAACGCATCAAAACGCTCGGTTTTGACCGCGATATTGTACAGAAGCAGCGCATTCACCACGATCCACATGACAGGCCATAACGCCAATGTGGCACCGGAGGCGACTGAGTTGAGGGCCAAACCAATCGGCATTTTCCAAAAGCCGACGGCGACGATCAGTCCCGTGACAAGACCGGCCAGGGCTGCCTCCCAAGCCGGTCGGCGCAGAACACCAAGCAGGAGCAAGACCGCCACGATTGGTAAAGTTGCGACGATAAAGGACAGCCCGAGGCTGCCGCCTACAGGCGTCAATAGCTGCTGGAACATTTACGCCTCCTTGCGTCGCAACAACCCGTGGATGGAGCAGTTCCTCTTGGAAGGCATCAAGCGTGGCATCGATGGCGGATAGGATTCCCGCTCGATGTTGCGGAGGTCAACTCACAGCATAGCGAGCGAAGTCGCCACGAGTCCGGCTGGACGTCGCAGACAAGGCCAAGGAAAACCTCTACGCGGCCGTGCTGCGAGATGGGCGACGCTGGCCGAGATGTAGATCGGCGCCGAGTTGCACAAACTGATTAATCGAAAACCTTGACGCCGCGATCATCCAATCCAAGTCCCCGCATAGCGGAGGAGCGGTCGACACATGGTTCGAATGCGATCTATCTTGTCACCCGCCATTTGCCGGTGTCCGGTCACGAGCGCCTGTTTGGCAGCGGTGATCGGACTGTGACGCAATGAGGTCGATCGGATGTCGAAGTATATTGCCGCGGTTATGCAAGCGGGATCCTATCCAGACGATGCGCTCAAGTCCGCGGCGAAGGCGGCCGGACTAATCCGAGAGGCGGCTTCTCGCGGCGCCCGGCTTGCGGTTTTTCCCGAGGCGTTCATTGGGGGATATCCAAAAGGTGCGGCGTTCGGCGCGCCCGTCGGGCTTCGTAAGCCGCAAGGCCGCGACGCGTTTCGGCTGTACTATGAAGCGGCCATCGCCCTAGATGGCGAAGCCATCAAGACGATCGCGGCGGCGACGGCCGAGACCGACGTCTTCGCCGTTGTCGGCTGTATCGAACGAGATGGCGGTACGCTCTATTGCACCGCGTTGTTCTTCGACGGTGTGCGAGGCCTGGTCGGGAAGCATCGCAAGCTGATGCCAACGGCGGCGGAGCGACTGATTTGGGGCTTCGGCGACGGCTCGACCATGCCGGTCTTCGACACGCCGCTTGGCCGCGTCGGCGCAGTGATCTGCTGGGAAAATTACATGCCGATGCTGCGCATGTACATGTTCTCGAAGGGCATTTCCATCTACTGCGCGCCCACCGCCGATGATCGCGATACCTGGCTGCCGTCGATGCAGCACATCGCCCTCGAAGGCCGCTGCTTCGTGTTGACCGCGTGTCAGTACATCACGCGCGGACAATATCGCAACGACCATGAGTCGGCGCTGGGCGACAATCCCGAGACCGTAATAATGCGCGGCGGCAGCGCTATCCTCGATCCGCTCGGACGCGTGCTCGCTGGCCCGGATTTTTCCGGAGAGACCATTCTCTATGCCGAGATCGACCTCGACCAGATCGCGCGCGGAAAATTTGACTTCGATGCTACCGGGCACTATGCGCGGCCCGATGTCTTCCAACTCATCGTTGACGATCGGCCGAAGCGTGCGGTTTCCAGCCTTGAGGAATGGCAGGACGTTTCCAAATAACAAAGCCTGGCAGTCAAGTAGGCGCATTCCGGCGCGATGCATGAGATCAAGCATATCTCGTGCGCAGGGACGAGATCGTGCGCTTCGCTTCAGGCGCGGCGCACGGCAGATCTAGCCGAATGTCTGCGAACTCGCTTGGCGCCGTTTTGACCGCTATTGAGCCACCATGTTGCTTGACGACGACGGTCCGCGATTGACGAGCGCTACGCCGCCGGCGCAGGTCACCATCCCAAGCATCGAAATCGAGTCGAGCCGCTCATCGAAAAGGATGAAAGCGAAGAAGGCGGTTACAGCCGGCACCAGATAGAACAGACTTGCAAACCTGCTGGCCGAAGAGCGGCGAATGAGCCAATACATTAGTCCAACGGCGGCAATCGATAACACCAGCACCAGCCAGGCCATTGCGAAAATCAGCTCGCCGGTCCAGTGAATTTCGCGCGTCTCGAATGCAAAAGCGCCAAGCGTAAACAGTAGTCCCGCGCCAGCGTATTGGATGAGATTGCCGGTTCGCCAGTCGATGCCACCGCAATAGCGCTTCTGATATAGCGTGCCGAGCGTAATGCCAATCAGTGACAAGAAGCTTGCAACCCACCCAACGACAGAGCCCGCCAGCACGATGTTGCGGTCGTGCAGGACAAGCAAGACCCCAACCAACCCCAGCGCAAGTCCTACCCATTGCACCCGCCTGACTTTTTCACCCATGAAGCGGTTGGCGAGTGTGGAGGTCACGATCGGCTGGCAGCCGAGGATCAGCGCTGAGATCCCAGCAGGTACACCTTGACTTATCGCGGTGAACACACCGCCTAAACAAAGTCCGTGCACCAGCGAGCCTGCGACGAGGCTATGGCGGACCTCATCCCCATGTGGCCAACGTGCACGCCTGGCAAGTGCGATACCGCCTATGATGAGTACAGCGAACCCCATCCGCAGGGCCAGGAAGGTCAATGGCTCGATGTACGGCAGGCCGTAGCGGGCGCCGATAAATCCCGTGCTCCATAGGAGCACGAACAACGCGGGTGCGGTCGCTATCGCTAATCGAGTCAGCCGCATGCATCTCCGGTGGGATGGTCGTAACCTTCGACTAAAACGAGATCTGCAGTCTGGCTTGAAATGCAATCAGCGGAATCTCGAACGTCCGCTTCGGGTCAGAAGAGTCATAGTTAGGCGATGGCTTAAGGTCTGCCATAGCCCCAACCGTCAGAAGATCTCGGCCAAAAAATCAGCTCATCACATGTAAAGAGGCCCCGGTCTTTCGACCGAGGCCTCGCCCGCTCACCGTCCAACGATGGAGGGGTTCAGCGAGCGGACTCTTACACCATCGTCCATTTTGGAACTTTTGGCTGTGATGGCCATCACACCCATGCAGGCGCTCGGCGCGCCCCCAATCCGCTTCCTTGTGACTGGCATCACAGCCCGAATCGCAGATGAGGCGTTCAATACCTGCAGGCCAAGCGATGGAGGGGTCCATGCAGGCAGTGATGAGAATCGGGAGTTTGTTGCATCAGCCTAAGGCGATCCTGTCAGCGGAGAATCCGTTCTCCGCGCCCGACCGCGCAACTCTGAACCTGATCCGCGCACGGACCGAGCAGGTCGAGGCAGCGCGCCGGTACTGGGCTTGTCCCTTTGTGTAAGGCCGCACTACTGCGGTGGTTCGCAGCATGAGCAGTTGAATCCCCGCGGGGCGAGCTGCCCCATCGGTGCAGACGCCCGTTGCTATCTCATTTTGTGGATCGCTTACAGCGGCGTCACGCGAACGGAGACTTCCAGCCTCTGCCTCCCGGCGCCGAAAATTACCCCGTCGATCGGCGCCACGTCTGCATAGTCGCGTCCGATAGCCAGCACCACGTGATCATCGCCTGCCAACATGTCGTTGGTCGGATCCAGACCAATCCAGCCTGCCTCATCGCCACACCAAACCATCACCCACGCATGCATCGCGTCGACACCTTCGAGCCGGATCGCGCCGATCCGCGTCGTGCGCAGATATCCGCTGACATAGGCGACCGGCAAGCCGAGGCCACGCATTCCAGAAATCATGATATGTGAGAAATCCTGACAGACCCCGCGACGCAGAGCGAACGACATCGGTGGAGTTGTGGACGCTGTGGTGGCGCCAATCTCATAGACGAACTCCCTCTTGATCCGATGCATCAGGTCAAGGGTGCCGTCGAGGATCTGCCGCCCTGCGGGGAAGCTTTTACATGCGTAGTCGCGAATTTCTGGATCGAGCGACACCTGCCGGCTGGGAAACAGAAAATGCGCAGGACCCAGTCCCGACAAGTCGATTGACACGAATGCCGCCCGCCGAACGTCTTCCCAAGACGGTGTCACCGCGGGCGTGGCGCGGCGCTCAACCGCGATACGCGCGTTGACGTGTACGGTCAGGGTATCGTGCGCCGTCTCCAGCGACACCCAGGACACGCGATTGCCGAAGAAATCGAAGCCCTCCCGCCGCTCTACCGGCGCAGGATCGATATCCAGTGCGCTGGCGTGCACGCGCTGACCGTCACGCCCGATCGGCGTCAGCCGCAGGACGTGCAGCGCATGCGCCACCGGCGCGGCGTAGTGATAGGTCGTGGTCTGGTGAACATCGTAAATCATTCCAGCACCTGCGATGCGTCGGAACGTTCGCGCGATGTGAAGTAGAGCGAAGCGACGGTGTCGGACAGCCGCATCAGCTCCTCTTCGATCTCAACCAACACGGCATCGTCGAGCACTTCCGGATCGGCCGTGCGCATGCGCGTGGCGAGCGCAGTCGCGACCTGCTCGGCCGGGGACAGGCGGCTATTGTCCCTGCCTCGCGACAGCGCGGCCAGGTGCGTTTCGATGCGGGCAAGTTGATAAAGGATCGATCGCGGATTGTTCGGGTCGAGCGCGACGAGATCGATGACGGGCGCGGGCGCCGCAACCATCACGTAACGCAGGCGATAGGTGATCTGGCTATCGGCTAGCTCGAGCAGGCAATCGAGAGCGGCGTCGAGGGCGCCACCGAAGGCGAAGCTGCGAATAAAACGGCAGGTGGCCAGCGCGCGCTCCAACCTGTGACCGAGTTCCAGGAAGCGCCAGCCGTGCAGCTGGCTCATGTTCTCTTGCGCCAATCCCGAGAACGAAGCGATGATCCGCAGCGCTCCGTTGACTCGCTCGAACATCGCACCCTCTTCGGGAATTTGCTCGAACGGGCGGTTGATGAGCTCGACCATTTCGGTAAGCGCCCGCCACGCATCCGGCGAGAAACGATCACGAATGACCGAGGCGGCGCCCTGCGCGCATCGCGCGAGCGTCGGCAGAGTGCCGGCAAGCTCGCTATGCTGTAATACTGACGCAGCGAGTAATTCCGGCCGCGGATCGAGCATATCGGACGGCGCCGAATCCCACGCTTGCAGCAACAGCCCGATGCGCTCGTTCACATTCGTGGCCAAGTCGTCGGCTTCAGCGGCGCGATTGATCAAGGCTCGCACCAGCCGCAACGTCGCTTCCGCGCGCTCCATGTAGCGTCCGAGCCAGAACAAATTGGATGCCGCACGACTCGGCAAGGTGCCGGTCGCGCGATTGATGACGATGCGGTCCGGGTGCGGCAGCAAGGTTACTTCGGCGACTGGCTTGTCCGACAGCACCCAGGCATCGGCCGTGCGGCCGCCGTGCTGCAGCGTCACGGCGCGCTCGTCGGCCTCGTCGGCGATGCGCACGAAGCCGCCGGGCATCACGCGCCAGCCGTCACCGGTGCGCGCCAGCATCAGCCGCAGCGAGAAGGGCCGTGGCACTAGGCCGCCGTCCGTCCAAACCGGCGTGGTCGACAACGTCACCGCCTCTTGTGCGACGAAATCGACCCCGCGGCGGCGGATTTCAGCGATGAAATCGGCACGCGCACTTCCGCTCAAATCGCGGCCGAGCACCACCGGTCGGTTGATATGCGCCGGCAGTTCGCCCGAAAAGGCCGGCGCAATTACCAGGTCGTCGAGCCGTTCGATTACGGACGAGCAAGCGACTGGATCGCCGAGCCACCACGTTGCAATATTCGGCAGCATCAAATCGCGGCCGAGCAACGCCGGCGCCAGCGCCGGGAGGAAGCTCAGCATCGCTCGCGCTTCGACAAGACCGGCGCCGAGCGAATTCGCCAGCACCACGGTGCCGTCGCGGATTGCCTGCACCAATCCCGGGACGCCGAGACGCGAGCGCGTGCTGAGCTCGAGCGGATCGGCGAAATCGGAATCGAGTCGTCGCAAGAGCACTTCGGCCCGCTTCAATCCCGACACCGTGCGGATGAAAACGCCGTCTTCGCGCACCACAAGATCTTCGCCCTCGACCAACAGGAAGCCGAGGTAGCGGGCAAGATAGGCGTGCTCGAAATAGGTCTCGTTGAGAGCGCCCGGTGTCAACACGCAGACCCGGGAATCGTCCCGCTTGTTAAACGACGACAATTCCAGTTGGAAAGCCTGAAAGAATGGGGCTACGCGCTCGACACGCAAGGCCCGATAAATGTCCGGCAATGCGCGCGACAGCGCCAGGCGGTTTTCCAGCGCGTATCCGGCGCCCGATGGCGCCTGGGTGCGATCGCCCAAGACCCACCAGCGTCCGTCCGGCGAGCGACCGACGTCGACGGCGTAGAAGCGCAGGTGCGCGCCGCCCGGAGGCGTCACGCCAACAAGCGGCCGCAGAAATTCCGGATTGCCGGCAACCACCGCTGCCGGCAGACGGCCATCGCGCACGAGCTGCGCCGGCCCATAAAGGTCGGCGAGAATCGTTTCCATAAGTTCGGCGCGCTGTATCAGTCCGGCCTTTAGGTCGTGCCATTCGGTCGGATCGAGGATCAGCGGGATATGACTGAGCGGCCACGGTCGCGTCGCACCGGCGGGATCCTCATACACGCGATAGAAAACCCCGGAATCGCGCAAATGGCGGTCGGCGGCGGCGAAGCGCCGGCCGATCTCGTCTGCTCCGAGGCTCGCCAGCATCGTGAGGAACGGTTGCCAGTGCGGCCGCACCCGCCCTTCGCGGTCGAGCATTTCGTCGAAATGCCGTGGCCGCAGGCAGTGATAACCGGCGAGAAGCGGTTCTAGATCGTCGTCCGCTGAGGCGCTGTCGAGGTAAGTCATCAGACCTCAGAACCTTAGCGGCCGTCGCAGATCAAGCGTTGCCGGATATTCCAAGGAGCGCTCTTCCGGGGGAATCGCGAACGGTCCTGGAGTGTGACCACGGGATTCGAATCGGGCAAGGCGGCGGGCCTGTGCCTCGTAGGAATTCACCGGGAAGATTTCGTAATTGCGACCGCCCGGATGCGCGACGTGATACACGCACCCGCCCAGCGACTGGCCGTTCCAGCGGTCATAGAGGTCGAACGTCAGCGGAGCCTGCGGGGAGATGGTCGGCTGCAACGCGGCAGCGAGGCCCCAAGCCTTGAAGCGGACGCCGGCGACAAATTCACCGCGGCGCCCGGTGGCAATGAGCGGCACGAGACGACTATTGCAGACGACGGAGTGTCGCGCGGGATTAAGACCTTCGATTTTCACCTGCAGTCGCTCGACCGATGAATCGACGGAGCGCGTCGTGCCGCCACCCACGCTCTCCTCGCCGAGCACGTGCCAAGGTTCCAGCGCCTGCCGAATTTCCATTTTGACGTTGGACGAGTCGATCGCACCATAAAATGGGAAGCGGAACTCGCGCTGCGCGTCGAACCATACTGGGTCGAAGTCATAGCCGGCATTGCGCAGATCAGTGAGCACGTCGACGAAATCCTGCCACACGAAATGCTCGAGCATGAAGCGATCGTGCAGCGCCGTGCCCCAGCGTACGAGGGGACCTTTTTGCGGCGCGCGCCAAAACCACGCCACCAGCGCCCGCAATAACAGTTGCTGCGCCGAGCTCATGCGCGCGTCGGGCGGCATTTCGAAGGAGCGGAATTCGACGAGACCGAGGCGCCCGGTCGGGCCGTCGGGCGAGAACAATTTATCGATGCAGATTTCGGCGCGATGAGTATTGCCGGTAACGTCGACCAGGAGATTGCGGAACAGTCGGTCGGTGAGCCACGCCGGCGATGGAGGGCACTCACCAGGCGACGGCACCATGTCGCAGGCGATATCGAGTTCGTAGAGCAATTCGTCGCGCGCCTCGTCCACGCGCGGGGCCTGGCTGGTCGGACCGATGAATAGTCCGGAGAACAGATACGAAAGTGACGGATGCTTCTGAAAATAGATGACGAAGCTCTTGAGCAGATCGGGCCGGCGCAGGAACGGACTGTCGGGCGCGGATTCGCCGCCGAGGACGACATGGTTGCCTCCACCGGTGCCCGTATGGCGACCATCGAGCATGAATTTGTCCGCGCCGAGCCGGGACAGCCGCGCTTCCTCGTAGAGGCCACGGGTCACCTCGACGCATTGGCGCCAGCTCATGCTCGGATGAATGTTGACTTCAATGACGCCGGGATCGGGCGTGACCTTGATGAGGTTCAGCCGCGGGTCGGGCGGCGGTAGATACCCTTCCAGTAGAATCGGGAGACCAAGCGCCCCGGCGGTCGCCTCGATCGCCTCGAGGAGCGCGATGTAGTCCTCCAGCCGTTCGACCGGCGGCATGAACACACACAAATGACCGTCGCGCGGCTCGACCGCGAGCGCCGTTCTGACCGGGACCTTGCTCCCCGCAATTCGCGCGTGCGTGGCGCTGCAGGGCGTAGGTACGAATTGTGTCACCGACAGCGCCGCCTCAGTACCGGACGCGCGTGCGCTCAGCGCCGCACGCGGTGCGAAGGGATCGAGCGGAATTACCGGCGTCTCATCAGCGGGCGCGACATAAGGCAGTGACTTCAGCGGCAGGCGCAGGCCGATCGGTGAATCGCCTGGCACGAGATAAAGCCGCTCGCGCCGCAGTTGCCAGAGTTCGCTTATCCAGCCGTCGCCCGCCTGCGCGCCCCAGCGCTGCAGCGGCAGGACGAAGCCGACTGGCGCACTGAGCGGCCGCTCGAAGTCACGAATGATGCGGGCTCGTTCGCCAGCATCATCGATCTTAGGATTGGTGAGATCTATGTTCGGCGGAAGCGCGCCTTCGCGCAACAGGCGATCGGCCGGATCCTCGTAAGCCGGATGCACGTAGTCGGCGGCGAGCCCAAGCCGCACAGTCAAACCTTCCGTGAAACGCCTGGCGTCGTCGATGCCCCGCGCGTGGCGCTCCGCCGCGGCGATCAGGGCAGCATTATTCCATAGCGGCACGCCGTCCTTGCGCCATAGGAGCGACAGCGCCCAGCGCGGTAGCGGCTCGCCCGGGTACCATTTGCCCTGGCCGAAATGTAAAAGCCCTCCTGGCGCGAAGCGGTCGCGCAGCCGGCGCACCAGCGTGTCGGCGCGAGCTCGCTTGCTGGGGCCGAGCGCGTCCGTGTTCCATTCCGCCGACTGGTAGTCATCGATCGAGACGAAGGTCGGTTCACCACCCATGGTCAGGCGGACGTCATGCGCGCGCAAATCCTCGTCGACGCGATCGCCGAGAGCGTCGAGCGCGCGCCAGGCTTGATCGGAAAACGGGAAGGTGACGCGCGGCTTCTCGTCAATGCGCGTCAGCCGCATCGCGAAGTTGAAGTCGACCTTGACGGCATCGACGGCGCCGCTGATCGGCGCCGCGGCACGATAATGGGGCGTGGCGGCGAGCGGGAGATGCCCTTCGCCGCACGACAGACCGGATGTCGGATCGAGACCGATCCAGCCGGCGCCGGGGAGATAGACCTCCGCCCAGGCATGCAGGTCTGTGAAATCCTCCGCCGCACCGGATGGCCCATCGAGCGCGGCGGTGTCCGGCTTCAACTGGATCAGATAACCGGAGACGAACCGCGCGGCGAGGCCAAGATGACGCAGGATCTGCACGAGTAGCCAGGCGCTGTCGCGGCATGAGCCCGACGCCTTCTCTAACGTCTCATCGGGCGTCTGCACACCCGGCTCCATGCGCACAAGATAGCGAATCTCGCGTTGAAGCCTCTGATTCAAGCCCACGAGGAAGTCGACGGTCGGTCGCGGCGTGCGATCGACAGAAGCGAGGAAATTGGAAAGTCGCCGGCCAGTGGTCTCGCAGTTCAAATAAGGTGCGAGTTCTTCGTTGAACTCGGCGGCATAGACAAAGGGATATTCGATCGCGGCCGGCTCGATGAAGAAATCGAAGGGATTGATCACCGACATGTCGGCGGTGAGATCGACCGTGATGCTGAATTCGGTGGTGCGCTCGGGAAAGACGAAGCGAGCGAGCCAATTGCCCACCGGGTCCTGCTGCCAGTTCACAAAGTGCAGGCGGGGCGTGACCTTCAGCGAATAGCTGGGCACGGGCGTGCGGCAATGCGGTGCCGGGCGGAGCCGGATGAGCTGCGGCCCGAGCGTCACCGCTCGGTCGTAGCGATAGCGGGTTTCGTGCAGCAATTTGACTCGAATGGACATACCCGGCGTCTCTCGGCATGGCCCCAGAAATGGAGCGCAATGCCAAGCAAACAAGCAATTTTCGGGCCGCAGGACCCACTCGCTGCCCCCCGAATTCGGCAGGCATTAAAAAAGTACAAACGATATCAGATAATTACTGCCCGGCCTACCGACACCGCGTTTGAGGCCGGCGGCTACGGCGCGCAGGGTTGCCGCTTCCCCTGAATCGCCGGCCTAGTGGATGCAGGCGTGGATGAACGAGAGCTTCACCACCACCGACGGCGACAGGACGAATGGGTAGAGATCGGGCACGCCCATACTTCGGTTCATGGAATTGACCGCGAACGTCAAAGGCAGCCAGGCATCGACAATGCGGTCGATCGGCGCGCGATAGGGATCGAAATCAATTTCGGCAGCAAGGTCAGCGCCCGACGTCACCCGCGGATGGACGCGCAGACCGAAGGCGCGCGCCGTCTCTAGGGTGTCGACCATGTGCAGGTAATGCGCCCAAGTCTCGGCGAAGTCCTCCCACGGGTGGCTGCTGGCGTAGGCTGAAATGAAATGGTCGCGCCAGTCCTGCGGCGGACCGCCAGCATAGTGCTGCTGCAACGCTTGCTGATAATTCTGCCTCTCGTCTCCGAACAGCGTGCGGAATTCACTGATGTGGGGCGCGTCCTTGATCAAGTGATCCCAGTAATAGTGCGCGATCTCGTGGCGGAAATGCCCGAGCAGCGTGCGGTAGGGCTCGGCCATATCGTTGCGCTGCCGCTCGCGCTCGACGTCGTCGGCCTCAGCCAAATTGATGGTGACGACACCGCCGGCGTGACCGGTCGTCACCGGACCGCTCGCCGGCGCCGCAAGGATATCGAAAGCGAGCCCATTTGGATCCTGCGGCTTTAGCGTCAACGGCAAATGCAGCAGCAAGAGCGTGTAGAATAGACGGTGCTTGGCGAGTTCGACCTTCCGCCAGTTCAGCAGATTCGAAGCTATCGACAGATCGGGGATGATCCGGTTGTGGCGGCAGGCTGAGCACAGGATGTCTTCCGCCTCGGCCGCGATCAACCAGTTACAAACGTAGTGCTCGGCATTGGCGCAGAAGCGATAGAGCCCTTTCGGCTCGGCCAGCGCCCGCCATGCCTTGCCCTCTTCATCGAGCGCGGTCACCGTCGCCTGTTCAGGCAAGTACCCCAACCAACGCCCGCAGCTTTCGCAGCGCGTGTTCTCGAAATAGAGCGGCTGGCCGCAGTGCTGGCATTCAAAGAGCTTCATTCAAAGAGCTTCATGTCGGCTGCGGCACGTTGATCTGGGTCTCACCAAAAACAGTCCCAATGACCGCCGGTTCCACCCCAGGTGCACAAGCATGGGCATGGGTTTCGTTCGACGGCAGCGTCGATGCTCAACCCGGCGCTGATGAAAACGCCGGCCATCGCCGCGACCCCGTTACATCCGCAGCGTATTTGCGCGCAAGCGCGCTCAGGCGCCATTTTGATTTCGATCATAGACGGATGCCAGACAATCTTTATTGGATGACACGCCGGGAATACACGTGGGAGGTCGCAGTGCCCTCACCTGATAATTCTGCGCATCGATCAATTTATGTCTATGAAATGATGCGGCGGTTCGGCATCGACCCGGCCGAAGGCGTGGTGCCTCGCCTCAGCATGGCATACATGACCGCGGTTCGCCGTTGCCAAGCCTGCCGCGCAAAAGACGAATGCCGCAGATGGCTCGACAGCATGTTCCCGCCGGTGAGTATTATCCCAAGCTTCTGTTCGAATGAGGATATTTTGTTCGAACTGCGCGTCAATCATCCCGGGCGTGCGAAAGCTGCGGTCGACTATTGTGCTTGCATTGCTGACCTTGAACTCTTTGTGAATGAAATCAACGAAACTCTGTTGGACAAGGCTGCAGGTGACCAGCTGGTCGCCGAACTCAAGTCTCGGAAGGCCCGACTGTGCGATCAAATCGAGAAGCTTCGCTGCAAACCTTCGCGCGGGGCTAGTGAAAGCGCCC
>Ga0207762_1000167_pt1 | contig 13931 bp, 9 predicted proteins | sample LuqExpMetageno37_FD_187795 | JGI IMG/M metagenome (GOLD analysis project Ga0207762, IMG submission 187795) | Tropical forest soil microbial communities from Luquillo Experimental Forest, Puerto Rico - Sample 37 (SPAdes) | ecosystem: Environmental > Terrestrial > Soil > Tropical forest ...
GCGCTCGGCGGTTGCCAGGCACGCGATCGCCAGCACAGCCACCAGCGTTCCCGTCCTCATGCGTGCGGGTGCGCCTTGTCGTAAATGTCCATCAATTGTCGCACTGACGCGTGCGTGTACTTCTGCGTCGTCGAAAGGGAAGAGTGTCCCAGCAGCTCTTGGATCGCGCGCAGGTCCGCTCCGTCCGCCAGCAGATGTGTCGCGAACGCGTGCCGCAGCGAGTGTGGGTGCAGATCCCAGTTGATATTCACCAGCTTCACGTATTTCTTCACCAGCCGGCCGACGCTTCGTGTCGTCAACCGCCTCCCTCGGTAATTCAGAAACACGGCGTTCACGTCCGGCTTTTTCTGGTTGCCCGCATTGGTCCTTAGCAGTTCTTCCCGGATTGGCCAGTATAGCCGCATCGCCTCTGCAGCCTTCGCTCCGTAGGGTACGATGCGTTCCTTCCGACCTTTTCCCAGTACGCGAACAACTTGGTCCTTTGCATCCACGTCGGTCAGGTTCAAACCGGTCAACTCGCTTACCCGGAGCCCTGCCGCATAAAGCAGTTCCAGGATCGCCCGGTCCCGGCACAATAAAACACTGTCCTCCAATTTGGCCATCTGATTGTTCGCCAGGCCTGTCGTCGCTCTCTTTCGCGCTGGCGTCCCCCCAGCTCCCGCCAATTGGTCCAGGAAACCGCTCATCTCTTCCGCCGAGAGAACCGCCGGGATTCGCTTGGGCAGCTTGGGCGTCGGCACCAGTCGTGCCGGGTTCTCCTTCAGTATTCCTTCGCGCACGCAGTATTTGAAGAACGACCGCATCGCCGCCAGTTTTCGCGCGATCGAACTTTTCTCCAGTCCCGACTCGTGCAGGTGCCCTACATACTCCCGGATCACCTTGTGATCGATTTTTCCGAGGGGCGGCGCTTCCATCTCCGGCGGCGTCAGATAGGTAAGAAACTGCTCTAGGTCTTTCTTGTAGTTCGTGATCGTGTGCGGCGAGGAATTCTTCACCGAATGCAAATATCCCAGGAATTTGCCGATGGTCTGCTTCATTCTTCCTCTGCCCTAATTATAGGAACACACATCCTGATGGACTGTGCAGTTCCTCTCCAGTCGCTTCGAATGAAGTGATGATTTTCCGGTTAACCTAGCCGCCCTTACGCCTTCGCTTCTACCGGCGCTTCTTCCTTTGCCGCCTTCGATGGCTGTTCGTCGGTCAATTTCTCCCAATCGCATCCTTCTTTGATGCATGCGTGCACGGTTCCGATTTTGGATTTCTTTTCAACGATGAACGGCGCGCCGCATTTCGGGCAAGGCTCGGCGATCGGCATATTCGGCGTTGTGAAATCGCAGTCCGGATACCTCGAGCACCCGTAGAACGTGCGGAATCGTCCGCGCCCGCCCTTGCCCATGCTGCCTCGTTTTACAAACTCGCCCTCATTGCACTTCGGGCATTTGATCCCCATCGTGATCGGCCGCGTGTACTTGCACTTCGGATAGCCCGAGCAACCGATGAACTCGCCGAAGCGCCCGTGCTTCTTGACCAGTCCGTTTCCATCCAGCGGGCACTTCTCATCCAACGGCTCATCCGGTTGCAACGCAATCCGCGTACCTTGCACCAGCCGCCGCGTGGTCTTGCAGTCGGGATACCCCGTGCACGCCAGGAATGTCCCAAAGCGCCCGCGCTTCAGCGCCATTTCTTTCCCACAATTCTCGCAATACTCGGTTTTGTTCTCCGCGTCTTCCGGAATCTCTTCATTCATGTCTTGAATGAAGTCGCACTCCGGATACCGCGAGCAACCCAGAAAGAATCCATGCCGGCTGATGCGCTCCAGCAACTCGCCCTGCCCGCACTTCTCGCACTTCTTTCCGGTCGGAATTCCGGCCTTGTACGAAATCATCTCATCGCCGGCCCTGTCCAGGTCCACGACGAACTTTTCCCAGAACTCCTTAACCGACTCGCGCCACGGCAGCTTACCTTCCTCGATTTCATCCAACTCTTCTTCGAGCCGCGCCGTGAATTTCACGTCGAACACATCTTCAAAGCTCTTGATCAGCAGCATGCACACGCGCTCGCCCAGCATCGTCGGCGTGAACCGCCCCTGGTCCTTCTTCACATATTCGCGTTCCACGATCGTCGAGATAATCGAGGCGTACGTGGACGGACGGCCGATGCCGTCCTCTTCCAGCTCCTTCACCAGTGTCGCTTCCGTGTATCTCGGCGGTGGCTCCGTGAAGTGCTGCTCCGGCCGGATCGAGTCGAGCTTCAGCACTTGCCCTTCAGTCACCCGCGGCAGCGCCTTTCCCTCGCCCTCGTCGTCCTTCTCATCGTCTTCGCGGTCCGTATTTGCCGCGGGAATCTGGTACACCTTCAAATAACCGTCGAATTTCAGGATCGATCCCGTCGCCCGGAACGTATAGTCAGCGGCCGCAATGTCAATCGTCGTCTGGTCGGAAACCGCTGGGAGCATCTGCGACGCCACGAAGCGCTGCCAGATCAGCTGGTAGAGCTTGAACACATCATCTTCCAGATGCTTGCGCACATCTTCCGGAGTCCGGCTCACATCCGTCGGTCGAATCGCTTCGTGCGCCCCTTGCGCATCCTTCTTCGACTTGTAGAAGTTCGGCTTCTCGGGCAAATAGTCGCTGCCAAATCGCGCCGGGATCAATTCCCGCACCTGTTCGAGCGCGTCATTCGAGACCTGTACGGAATCCGTGCGCATGTACGTGATCAGCGCAACGGAGCCTTCTTCGCCCAGCTCCACGCCCTCGTACAGCCTCTGCGCCAGCGCCATCGTCCGCTTCGCCGTATAGCGCAGCCGGTTGTAGGCCGCCTGCTGCAGCTTGGAAGTCGTGAACGGAGGAGGCGGGTTCCGGCGCTTTTCCTTCAGCGTTACGCTCGAAACCGTCCACTTCGCCTTGCTCACCGCCGCCACAACTTCATCGGCGGCCGCCTGGTCCTTGACCTCGATGTCTTCGCCCTTTTTCTTGGTTAGCCTCGCTTCGAAGAGCGGCGGCTCGCCCGCATCCAACATCGCGTGAATCGTCCAGTATTCCTGGGGCACAAACGCGCGAATCTCTTGCTCGCGCTCAACGATCAGCCGCAACGCCACCGTTTGCACGCGGCCCGCGCTCAATCCCCGGCGTACTTTGTCCCAGAGCAGCGGCGAAATCTTGTAGCCCACAATGCGGTCAAGCACCCGCCGCGCTTGCTGCGCGTCCACGAGCTGGGAATCCACGCTCCGCGGCTTTTCAAATGCCGCTCGAATGGCCTTGGGGGTAATCTCGTTAAAGGTGACCCGGAAGATCTTCTTCGGATCGATCGGCTCAATCTCGATTTTGTCCTTCTCCGCGGCCTTCTTCGCCTTTGCTTTTGCGCCCTTTTTGTTTCCGTTTGCCGTCGCCTCTTCTTTCTTGTCGCCGTTCTTATCTCCGTTCTTTCCGGTCCCGTTCTCCTCATCCTCCGGAATCAGGAACTTCGCCGGCTTCGACAGCACCATCGCCAGGTGCGCGGAAATCGCCTCACCTTCCCGGTCCGGGTCGCCGGCCAGGTACACTGCCTCTGCGGTCTGCGCAGATTTACGCAAGTCATTAATTACTTTCCCCTTGCCGGGTATCACCTGCAGCGTAGGCTCAAAAATCTTCGGATCATCCAGCGAGATCGGTTTCAAAGGCGGCTTTGGCGCTGCCGTGCTTTTCTTGCTCTTCTTCTTTTTCTTCTTTTTGATCTCGTCTTCTTCGATGGGCAGACGAATCCCGATTTGCTTCGTCGGCAAATCCAGTACGTGGCCAACCGACGCTTTGACCGTGTAATTCTTCCCTAAATATTTATTGATCGTCTTCGCCTTCGCTGGCGATTCGACGATCACCAATGATCGTGCCATGTGTTCCTTTGTAACCTTAGATTCCGCCGCAGGAAGGGCCGACGGCGCGGCGTGTGTCCTTCTCGCTACCTTATATTACTGTCCCCGTCGCTCCCCAAGACCTTCTGCTCCACGCGTTCCGGCTCAATCTGATGCAACCGAGGCCTGCGACGGTGCCTCTTCCCCTTCACAATAAGACTTTGCTGAACTGCTTCCCCGGCAATTGCCGTATGATGCCTTTCATCTCTAATTCAAAGAGGGTAGCCAGAACTTCGCTGGAATTCAACCCACTCGTTTCCACCAGTTCGTCAATATGCCTGGTTTCTTCCGCGCTCAGTAGCTCGTAAATCTTTTTCTCGCTTGGACTTAACCCGTCCGCCACTAACAGATTCCGCTGCTGGCTCTCGACTGCCTCCGCCTGCACCAGCGCCGCTCGCACCGGGGTTGGCAGCTCCTCGATTACATCTTCCGCGCTCGTCACCAGTTTCGCTCCCTGCTTGATCAGTTGGTTCGGCGCAAAGCTCACTTCCTGCGTGGCGTTCCCCGGCACTCCAAAAACTTCCCGCCCAAATTCCATCGCCAACCGCGCTGTAATCAACGACCCGCTGTACTGCTTTCCCTCGACAATCACCACGCCCAACGGCATTCCCGCGATAATTCGGTTGCGCACCGGGAAATTTTCTGGAGCGGGATGCGACCCAGTGGGTAGTTCACTGAGGATCGCTCCCCGCTCCAGAACCTTCTCGAACAGTTTTTTATTCTCTTTGGGATAACAGACGCCCACGCCCGTTCCCAAAATTCCGATTGCCAGCCCACCCACATCCGTCGCGCCCCTGTGCGCAATTGCGTCCACGCCGCGCGCCAGTCCGCTCACGATCACCAATCCACGCTTGGCCAAGTCGCGCCCCATCAACTCCGCCATCTGAGTTCCGTAAATTGTCGGCCGTCGTGTTCCCACAATGCTGATCGCTGGCGCATTCAGAATCGACACGTCACCGCGGACATACAGCAGCACCGGGGGGTCATAAATCTGCAGCAGAAATTGCGGATACTCAGGTTCGGTCCAGTTCAGGATCCGGCACCCGATCCGCCGGATGGCGTCGACTTCCTTTTCAGCCCGCCAGAATGTCTGCTTCTTGAAGATCGCTTGCGCGGCCGGAGTGGGCACATTGCATGCCTCAATTCCGGTCAGGCTCGCCCGAAAGACCCCTTCGGGGCTTCCAAACTCGCGTAGCAGTCGGGCCGACAGCCGGGCCGCTATGCCCGGCGTCATCGTCAGCGCCAGCCACGAGAGGGAGGCTTCGGGCTCCACTTAGCCAGCGTATGTACATAGTAATCTAACTGTCAAGTACACTTACCACAGGTCGCGATTGCCCGCCGTAACCCCTTAAGACATAAGGGGTTTGCCGTCAAGTGAATACAAAAAGCCCCCGGCACGACTTCCTCGCACCGGGGGCTGGTTTGGTATGACGAAGTGCTTATTCGTCTTCGCCGAAGTTGAACAAATCAAACAAGTCGCTGATTGCCGGTGAGTTCGACGGCGCGTAAACGCTCGCCTCGCTCGACTTCGGGTTGGGCAGGTTGTCGCGGCTGCGCCCACTGATCGTCGGCAGGTGCCAGTTGCGTTCGATGAACTTCAGTACCGACACGTGATCCGCATAGCTGTGCGAAATGTGGCCCGGCTTGGTCCACGGAGACACCACCAACAGCGGAATCCGCGTGCCGTCGCCGAAGAAGTCCAGCGGTTGCACGTATCCGGAGTCGTAGTAGCCTCCACCCTCGTCTGTCGTGATAATGATCGCCGTGCTCTTCCACAGCGAGGGATTTGCCTGCACTGCGTCCACGATCTTCTTCACGAAACCCTCATACAGGTTCCACTTTGAAGAAGCCGGGTGGCCATCAACCCAACCGCTCGGCTTGACGAAGGAAACTGAGGGAAGAGTTCCCGCGGCGATGTCGCTGTAGAGGTCCGTCACGTCCTTTAGGTTATTGCTGACGATGGTTGAGTTGGTCATGATCTGCGTCTGGTAGTTGAACCCATTGCAGATGTTGCAGTATTGATCGCTGTTCGGTCCGACCGTGCCATAGTTCAGCTGGTACTTGTCGGTCAGGTACGCGTCCCACTGGTCGTTGTAGCCCTTCCAGGAAACATTGTTCTCGATCAGCACGTCGCCAATGCTGCGCTGGCTCGTCGGCGGAATGGTGAATGGCGTGTTGCTCGAGTTCGAGTCCGTGTACGCATTCGTCCCGTCGGGGAAGACGCCCGGGTTGTAGTTGTTCAGCAGGTAATAGTGGCCCTCGTCGCAATTCGGCTTGATCGGCCGGGGCAGGGAAGCCAGGTACTTGAGAATCGGTTCCACGCCCGGTTGGCTGGAATCCGAGCAGTTCGTATACGAACCGCCGCCATATACCCCCGTCGAGTTGCCCAGGTTGCCGAATCCGCCATAGCCGTCCTGGATCCAGAAGTTCTTCGTTCCCGGCTGTGAATTCGGGTTCTCGACTTCATCGACCGGACCGCCCGCCCAGGTATTTTGGTTGTGTGGAGGAACGCCAGCGCTCCCATCCGGATTGCTGAACCAGATCGCATCGCCAAAGAACAGGATGATGCTGTCCAGTCCCGTGCCGCCCATTGCCGGCTGGTGGTAGTTGTCGCTGGACGCATAGTGGTCCGCAAGGAACTTCGTATACGGCGCATCACCCTGCAGCATGTTGTAGAAGCCCATGGCAGTCGCGCCTTCGCCCGTTGTCGCCGCTGTCGGTGAGTAGTCCAGGCTGAAGTTCGATGGTTGCGGCTTTCCGTTGTTGTTCGACCCGACGCTCACTTCCGTCCAGGTGAACAGGTCGGCCAGGCAACCGCTCGGGTTCTTTGCCGTCACATGCTTCGCGCTGCAGTCTTCTTGCTGCCACATTTGGTAGAAGCGGTGCACCGGGCTCGCGGCGTAGGAGTCATAAGGGAACGTATCCGTGGTCTTGGAATTCGTCAGTTGGAACGGCCCTGCCGGCAGTGTCGAATACGGCGCCGTGTTGTGTACTCCGGTAATCCGGGAATCCGGCACCTTTCCGCTGAGGCCTGTCCCGCCCGTCAGCAAATACTGATAATAGTTGGGGTCCAGTCCTTGCTCCGAGGACAAAGCGTCGGCCAGCGTGCAAATCCCATTGTCCTTGCAAACGTCAGTCGGCCCGCCGTTCAAGGGCGCCGGCAGGTGTTTGAAAAGCGATTTTTTCTTCGGCGCTAGCTCGAACTTCCCGCCTTCCGGCACGTCGGCTTGATATTGTCCGGCGTTCCAGAAATGCGGCCCGGGTGTGCCGTCTTCGTTGACGATTCCCTCGGAGAGCAGGTTATTCACGCTCTCCCCCTCTTTCGGTTTGTAAGTTGCGAAGATGTGGTCGAACGTCCGGTTCTCACCCACGATAACGATTACGTGTTTGATGGGCGATGCTGTGTTGTGAGGGGTTGCTTGCGCGGAGTCGGTCAGGGGACCAAGCAGGCTGAATTGCGTGAGTGCCACCGTTGCCAGGCTCAAGCGAGACACCTGCAACGCTTTCCTTCCGATCTTCATCCAGTGCATTTGTTTTTTTATTCCTCCTAAGGGAGCGCTTCGAGAAATTGGGGACTGGGTTGAACACACTGACTGCGCTGAATTGCTCTTTCATGCCTGCATTGTGAATTCCCGGTAAACGCCACCTGAAGAAGTTTTCACTTTCCGTTACAATTCTTTGACATGTTTTTCTGCGTGACCTCCAGGTTGGGTTTTCGTGCGCACCAACCCCAGGACGAAGCGGGTTTTGTCGCCATGCATACCGACCGCGAGGTCCGCCGTTTCGTTGGCGGCTCGGCCTGGTCTTTACAAAAAGCGCAAGCACGTTTTCGTGAGGAGTATCTCGCTCAGCCCACTGAGACTTACGGACTATGGGCCACGGTTCTCAGATCGGAGGATACTTTCATAGGTAGTTGCGGACTGCGCGCACCTGACGGTTCCCATCCTCCGAGCCTCGCCTTTTATCTGGCCCGCCCTCACTGGGGACGCGGGCTCGCCTCGGAAGCGGCTCGTTGCTTCGTCGATCTGGCCTTCCATCGCCTGAACCTGCGCTGCATTGCCGCGGAAGTACAGGAAGGTCACCGCGCATCCGAGCGCATTCTCTCCAAGCTTGGCTTTCGGTTGGTCTCACGAGAAAACATCGCAGGCGCCAGCCGCGTGATTTGCCATTACGAGCTCCGCGATTCTTCCCGTCCGGCTCCGCTGCTCTGACCCAGGATGCCTTTGTCTTTCCAAGGTCGGTGAGAGCGCGAAGGTTAACCTTTGTCCTCCAACTCCAGCCTTTTCCTTGGATTCGCCTCGAGGCCGCCGATAGAATCGGAACTATGGCGCATCGTCCCGGCCGGAGCCTTTTCCTTTTTCTTTGCTTGGTACTGGTCTTTGCTCTACCTGTGCGTTCGCAAAACTGGTCGCTCGAAGACACGGTCGTTATCACCGACGTCAACATTGTTGACGTCCGCGCCGGCGTGGTTTTGCCCGAACAGACCGTGGTCATGGACAAAGGCCGCATCGTTGCCGTCGGCTCACGCAAGGACACTCGTTACCCGCGCAACGCTCCGGTCATTATCAACGGCAAAGGCTTTTACCTCATTCCCGGCTTGTGGGACATGCACGTTCACCTTGTCTTTGGCGATTGGTTTCCGCGCGCTCAGGAGATCTCTCTTCCTCTCTTTGTTGCCAACGGTGTGACCGGCGTTCGGGATATGGGCAGTGAACTCGCCACCATTCAAATCTGGCGCAACGAAATCGAGGGCCAGCGCCTCATCGGGCCGCGCATCATGACCTCGGGCCCCATGCTCGATGGCCCCAAGCCGCGTTTCCCCACTTCCGTCGCCATCACCACTCCCGAGGACGGCCGGCGCGCCGTCGAGAACCTCAAACAGGCGGGCGCGGACTTCATCAAATTGCAATCGCTCATTCCCCGCGAAGCCGCTTTCGCTATCGCCGACGAAGCCAAAAAACAGGACATCCCTTTCGAAGGCCACGTCCCCGATTCGGTTCGCGCCAGCGAAATGTCCAACGCAGGAATGCACAGTGTCGAGCATCTCACCGGGATTCTTGAGGGGAGTTCGCTGCTCGAAGATGAATTCTTGAAGGGCGGTAAAACCCAGACGAAACTCCTCGCCTCTTACGACCCGGCGCGAGCCGCCACACTCGCTGCTCTTTTGGCCAAAAACCAAACCTGGCAATGCCCTACGCTCGTTTGGGACCGCGGTGTCTATCTCCTCGACGTGACCGACTTCAGCAAAGATCCGCGCATCAAATATGTCCCCGCTTCCTGGAACGACAAAACTTGGAAAGCCCTTTCGGATGTCATCAAAAAGACCTATGTGGATTCACCTGACGTTCGGAAAAAATTTGTCGACAAGGAGCTTGAAGTCGTCCAGGCCCTCCATAAAGCCGGCGTGCCCTTCCTTGCTGGCACCGACACCCCTCCCGTTCCTTACGTATTCCCCGGCTTCAGTCTTCACGAGGAACTACAACGCTTCGTCGCCGCAGGATTCACCCCCCTCGAGGCTCTGCAGACTGCTACCATCAATCCGGCGCGCTTCTTCCAGATGGAGAATCAGTTCGGCACCATCGAAAAGGGTAAATTTGCTGACCTCGTTTTCCTCGACGCTAATCCTCTGGATGACATTCGCAACACGCAAAAAGTTGCCGCCGTCATCCTGAATGGACGATACTTCTCCAAAGCGGATCTTCAGAAAATCCTGCAACGTGTCGAAGAATCCGCCAAGAAAGACGCGCCACCGAAACAGGCGCAAGGCGTCTTCTAACGGATCCCTTTTATGCCTCTCACAATTCGTTCCAAGGAAAGTTGCCGCTGGGACCTTGTCAGCCTCGGGGAAGTCATGCTGCGCCTCGATCCCGGAGAAAAACGCATTTGGACCACACGCACCTTCGACGTTTACGAAGGCGGCGGCGAATATAACGTTGCGCGCGGCCTCAAGCGCTGCTTCGGTCTCGACGCCGCTATCGTCACAGCCTTTGCCGATAATCCGGTCGGCCGCTTGGTGCAGGACCTTATTTATCAAGGCGGCGTCGATCAGTCTCTTATTCGTTGGGTGCCTTACGACGGCGTTGGCCGCACCGTCCGCAATGGCCTGAACTTCACTGAGCGCGGCTTCGGTGTCCGCGCGGCGCTTGGGTGCTCCGATAGAGGCCACACTGCCATTTCACAACTGAAGCCCGGCGAAATCGACTGGGAAAATATCTTCGGCAAACTCGGATCCCGCTGGTTCCATACCGGTGGTATTTTCTGCGCGCTCTCAGCCTCGACTCCCGATGTCGCGATCGAAGCGATGCAAGCGGCTCGCAAGCACGGCACCATCATTTCTTACGATCTCAATTATCGCGACTCGCTCTGGAAATCCATCGGCGGCAAGGCTCGTGCCCAGGAAGTGAATCGCAAACTCGCGCCCTATGTCGATGTCATGCTTGGCAATGAAGAAGACTTCTCCGCCGCGTTAGGTTTCGAAGTTCCCGGCATGAACCAACATCTCACGGCCTTTGAAGTCGGCGGCTTCCAGCAGATGATCCAGAAGGCCGTTCAGGAGTTTCCCTTCAAAGTGGTTGCCACCACGCTTCGCAAGGCCAAAACCGCTACCTTCAACGACTGGGGCGCCATTTGCTATCACGACGGCCAGTTCCACCAGGCTACGGAACGCGAGAATCTCCAGATTCTCGACCGCGTCGGTGGCGGCGACTCGTTCGCCTCGGGACTGATCTACGGCTTCCTCGCCGGCAAAGACGCCAAATGGGCCGTCGAATGCGGTGCGGCGCACGGCGCGCTGGCGATGACCACCCCTGGCGACACCACCATGGTCACCCTCGACGAAGTCCTAAAGCTGATGAAGGGCGCAGGCGCGCGCATCGAGCGCTAGTTCACAGTTTTTCCGTCGCGGCCTGTGGCTTCCGTTAAATCGCCCAGCCGTTTCAAATGCCCTTCGCGCAGTTGTTTTTTCAGCAGGCGCCAGCGCCAGTTTCCTCTCGCCCGTCCCGGCGTGTTCATTCGTGCTTCCGACCCCAGTCCCAACACATCTTGCATTGGCACAACCGCCAGTGCAGCCACCGAGGCGTGCACCGCTTGGATGAAGGACCACTCCGGTTCTCGCTCGTGATCACCGATCTGCAAGAACGACCGCGCACTCCTTGCCTTCATCCTTGCCACTCGATTCCTTCCATTCCGCGCTGCCTGTCGGACTCCCCTCCACCAACCCAGCGTCGTGTCATTGTCGTGCGTTCCCGTAAACGCTACCAGCTCGCGCTCGTAGTTGCTCGGACGGTGGGTGTTGTTGTCGTCAAACCCGAATTGCAACACCGCCATTCCCGGCATTCCAAACTTATGGCGTAACGCCTCCACTTCCGGCGTGACAATTCCCAGGTTTTCCGCCACAAACGGCAACTTTCCCAACTTCCCTCGCAGCGCCTGAAAGAATTTCGCGCCCGGTCCTTTCACCCAATGTCCCCGTCGCGCGGTTGAATGGCCCGCCGGCACGCTCCAATACGCTTCAAACCCCCGAAAATGATCCAGACGCAACACGTCGGTCATGGTCATGGCCATGCGCAAACGGTCCAGCCACCACTGATAGCCAACCTTTTCGAGTCTGTCCCACCGGTACGTCGGCGTTCCCCAAAGCTGTCCATCGCGTGCAAAGTAATCTGGGGGCACGCCTCCCACGGTTCGCGGCCTGCCATTGCGGCCCAGGTCGAAAAACTCGGGATGGCTCCAAACATCGGCGCTGTCGTGCTCGATGTAAAACGGCATGTCTCCCATCAGCAAAATGCCGCGCTCGCCGCAATATGTGCGCAACGTTTCCCACTGCCGGAAAAACACGTACTGCACGAACTTGTGGTAGCGGATCGCTTCCAGCTTCGGTTTGATCCGCGGGTCGAAAGCGGGCCATTTCTTGCCCCGGTTGGCTTCCCGCAACGCCATAAAATCCGCGAACCGCTGCAGCCACCCCGAGTTTGCTTCCTCGAAGTGGCGAAACTTCTTGTCTTCGGAGAAATGCCGGAACGCTTTCCGCAGAATTTCCTCTTTGAATTGGCGCGCTCTTGGGAAGTCCACATACGCAGATTCACTTCTCGGAGCGCCTTGCAGGTCTCGCGCGTGCAGATATCCTTCCTTCACTAGCTCTTCCGGACTGATGAGCAGCGGGTTTCCGGCAAATGCCGATCTTGATTGATACGGTGAATTCTCGCGTCCGGTGGTTCCCAGTGGCAGAAAACACCACACCTTTTGCTTTGCTTCGACCAAAGCATCCACAAACCATCGGCTGTCTGGTCCCAGGTCACCGATCCCGAACCCGCCGGGGAGGGAAGTGATATGTAACAGGATTCCACTCGATCGTTCGATCTTCACTAGTTACCTTCGCACAAACTAAAGGTTGTGCTCCGCGTGATTTGCCATAACGCGGAGCTTGCCGCGTCGCTTCGATTATCTCAGTTACTTCGATTTTCGCACTGCCTGCTTTGTGCTCTTCGGCGGCGCCTTCGCCAACACCTTGTCCACCCGCTTCAGAAGGCCTTGCGCGTCTATTGGCGCTTTCACCTTTAGATCATTGTCGAAATAAACGAAAACGTCTCGGGCACTTAGCTTCGCGCCCGCTTTGTCAACCACTCGTTCCGCGTCGTCCGGTTCCTCGCCCTGCGCCCACGCCACTACCCGCTTCGCCCACGTGTCCAGGCTCGCGTCGTCGTACCCGCTTTCGTAGATCTTTTCCGAACCGTGCAGCCGGCAATAGATAAAATCCGAGGTCACATCCATCATGCGTGGCCATTCGGGCGTGTCGGCGCACACCAAAGCCACATCGTGCTTCCGCAGCAGTTCGATAAACTCCGGCGCGGCAAAACTCTTGTCCCGCACTTCCAAGGCATGCCGCAGCGGTCCTTCCTCCTTCGTCTTGAACCAGGCTTTGCCTTCCATCCATTTGTCGTGGCTTCGGGCCACATCCGCCGCCGCTTGCACGTCGTGCGGAAGAAGCTTGAAAAACGCTTCCATGACCTCCGCGTCGAATTTCAGAGTAGGCGGCAGTTGCCAGAAGATTGGACCCAGTTTCGGCCCCAGCTTCAGAATCCCCGAAGCGAGAAAATTCGCCACCGGCCCTTCCACATCTTTCAATCTTCGGATATGCGTGATGAACCGCGGCGCCTTTACGGAGAACACGAACTCATCCGGGGTGGCTTCCGCCCATTTTTCGAAGCTCTCCGGTTTCTGCAGCGAGTAAAACGTCCCGTTGATTTCGATGGATCGGAAAATCCCGGCCGCGTAACCCAATTCCTTATGTTGTGCGAGGCCCTCCGGGTAAAAGGCCTTCCGCCACGGTGCATACGTCCATCCGGAAATCCCGATCCGCACAGTTCCCGTATTCCCCAAAGCTTCCCCTCGAATCTCTTCTTTCTCTACCTTTCGCTACAGCCCAGCTCGCCGTAAACAAACTTCTCCGCTTGAGGATTATCGCCGTATTTCCATGATTCATGCACCGCGTCTATCTGCGAAGGGGTTAGATGCCACGACAATGGCGCCGGTACGGTCGATTGGAACAAAAACACCGCCGGACATATCTTCACGTTCAACGTCGCCAGGTACTTCCTGGCTACATTCAACTCCGTGGAGTCCCGCAGTTGCTGCGAACTCGTCCGCACATTCAGTAGCGTTTCGAGTGGTCCCGCGATTTGCCTCTGCCATGACCAAGATTGCCCGCTCGCTTCTTGCCCGGCCTTTGCGTCGATCAGAATCAACACGACCTTGTGTTTCTGCAGCGCCGGTGCCGCTTCGTTCAACCATTCCACCACGCTCAGCAGACCGGAATTGTCGTAGTACCCTCCGTCGCCGATGTGAAAGGCGGTGCCCGCCGGCTCGTTCCAGGCACGCGCCAGCGGCGTCACGTACGGAAATGTCGCGGACAGCCGCGCAGCCGTCGCCACCTCAATATCGGCATTCGGATACAACTCGAAAAATCGCTTCGTTCCCGCCGAACGCGCGTCGGTTGACGCGATCAGAAAGCGGTCTCCATTCTCGCTCACCGTCGCGTTGAAGATCA
>Ga0207762_1000170_pt1 | contig 13878 bp, 14 predicted proteins | sample LuqExpMetageno37_FD_187795 | JGI IMG/M metagenome (GOLD analysis project Ga0207762, IMG submission 187795) | Tropical forest soil microbial communities from Luquillo Experimental Forest, Puerto Rico - Sample 37 (SPAdes) | ecosystem: Environmental > Terrestrial > Soil > Tropical forest ...
TGGTCGAACGGGGACCTCGGGGAGATTCATTCGTTGACCGAAGAATGGTTGCCTGTTTCGAGTGCGCCATCCGATGCAGACCTTGAAGTTTGCATCATAGATTTTGACGGCATTCTGCACGCATTGGAGTTCCCGTGCCACAAAGATCGTACCGGCTGGTTCGATGCTATGACGAAAAAGCGCCTCGATATCCAGCCGACGCATTGGCGCAGATGGACCTGACGCGCACTGAGTCGAAACATTTTTTATGTGTTAAACCTTATGGAAGCAATTCGCACGCACTCTACCTTCTCGAAGCGTTTATGATGATCTAGTTCGTAGTTCGAGTCAGTCGAACCGATCTCCACAATTTCCTGCTAACAAGGAAATTAACAAGGAATTTTGGCGAAGCTCGCCTATGCCCTCCCTGGTACGCTTCGATACCGGTGATCCACTTTCGATGCCGCTATGATCTCGCGCAAATTCTTTCCTAAGATCATCGGCTATCATGGCGCGGCTGGTAAGGTGGCGACCTGACAAAAGGATGCGGGTCGGGGCATTTCGACTCGTTTTTGACGTCAAAACGCGCAACAGAGATACCGGATCGACCGATGAGCTTCGTGCCGCACTCAGAACGCGAACGAGCCGAAATGCTCGCGGCGATTGGGGTTGCCCGAATAGAGGACCTATTCGCCGACGTGCCGGCGCACGTCCGTTTTCCCGCGCTGAAACTTCCCTCGCCCACCTCCGAACTGGAAATCTTGCGGGACATGCAGACGCTGGCCAACCGCAACGCCGCTGTCGATCCTGTGCTGTCGTTCCTCGGTGCTGGCACTTACCACCACTTCCGGCCAGCGCTTGTCGACTACGTGCTTTCACGCGGCGAGTTCTACACCTCTTACACGCAATACCAGCCTGAGGTGAGCCAAGGCATGTTGCAGGCGCTGTTCGAGTACCAGAGTATGATCTGCCGGCTCACTAACATGGAGGTGAGCAACGCCAGCCACTATGATGGCGCAACTGCGCTTGCTGAGGCGGTCCTACTTGCGCTCAACGTGGCGGCGGGAAAACGGAGCAAGGTCTTACTGTCGCCAGGCGTCCATCCGCAATACCGTAGCGTAGTTAAGACCTACCTACGCGGGGCGCATACAGCGACCATTCTTGGTGACGAGGATAGCGCGGCTGAGCTCGAGCGGCTCAAAGGCTTGCTTGATGAAGATACTGCCGCACTGATCATCCAGAACCCCAACTTCTTCGGTCAGTGCGAGCCGATCGAAGGCCTTGCCGAGGCGGTGCACCGTGTTGGTGCTTTGTTCATCGTCGTGACCGATCCAATTTCTCTTGGCCTGTTCCGGCCACCCGGCGCATATGGCGCCGACGTGGTAGTTGCCGACGGACAATGCCTCGGCATTCCGCCATCGTTCGGTGGGCCGCACCTCGGCATTTTTGCGGCGCGAATGTCGCACGTGCGACGGCTGTCAGGCCATCTTGTCGGCGAGACAATCGATGCCGACGGCCGGCGCGGTTATGTGCTCACGTTAGCCACACGCGAACAGCACATCCGCCGCGCAAAGGCGACAAGCAACATTTGCACCAATGCCGCCCTCTGCGCGCTTGCTGCAGCTGCTTATCTCGCAACCTTGGGCAAGCGCGGGCTCAGGCAAGTGGCCGAGCTTTGTTTTCATAGGAGCCATTATGCGGCGGCTGAAATCAGCAAGCTCAAACGCCTTGAGATCAACCCACAAGCACCGACGAAGCCGTTCTTCAAAGAGTTTGTGGTGCGGCTGCCCGCTCCCGCGATCGAGGTCAATACGCATTTGCTGAAACAGCATGGCATCATCGGGGGCTACGATCTAGGCCGTGATGATCCGCGCTTGAAAAATCATCTGCTCATCGCGGTGACCGAGGTCAACACGCGCGATAGCATCGATCGGTTAGTTTCGGCGCTGGGCGAAGTCGCCAAATGACCCGTGATAAAGGCCCAACCCTTTATGAATTGAGCGTGCCCGACCGACACGGCCTCGACCTGCCCGCGCCCGACGTGCCCCAGAGCCCCTTGCCCGCAGGAGAGCTGCGCTCCGATTGCGATCTGCCCGAGCTGTCACAGCTCGACGTGGCACGGCACTATCTCAAGCTTTCGCAGCGCAATTTCGGCGTCGATTCCGGGTTTTACCCGCTCGGTTCCTGCACCATGAAATTCAATCCCAAAATCAATGAGCAGGTCGCGCGGCTGCCTGGCTTTGCAGAGTCGCATCCGTTGCAAGAGCCCGAGACGGTGCAAGGCAACCTCGCTTTGATGTTCGAGCTGCAGCAGTGGCTGGCGGAAATCGGCGGATTTGCTGGCGTATCGCTGCAGCCCGCGGCGGGTGCGCACGGCGAATTCACCGGCTTGTTGATGATGCGTGCTTATCACTGCGAGCGCGGCGACTTGAAGCGGACACGCATTCTTATCCCCGACTCAGCCCATGGTACCAACCCAGCCTCGACTACCATGGCAGGCTTTACCGCGGTCGAACTGCCATCTGATGAACGCGGCAACGTTGACCCTGATGCCGTACGCGTTGCTTGCAACGACAGCGTCGCTGGTATCATGATCACCAACCCAAACACCCTCGGGCTGTTCGAGGAGCACCTCACAGAGGTGGTGCAGCTAGTGCACGCGTGCGGCGGCCTTGTCTATGGCGACGGAGCTAACATGAACGCGCTTGCCGGAGTGGCGCGCCCCGGCGACTTCGGTTTCGATGTGATGCATTATAATCTGCACAAGACCTTTTCGACCCCGCACGGCGGTGGCGGGCCAGGCTCCGGTCCGGTTGGAGTGTCGACACGACTAACAGAATTCTTGCCGGGGCCGATAGTTGAACTTATGCGCGACGCAGATGGCGCTCGCTATGTTTTGGCAGTCCCGGCTAAGTCGATCGGCCGTGTCTCCACCTATTTCGGCAATTTTGGCATGTTTGTTCGCGCTTACGCTTATATCCGCCAACACGGCGCGAAAGGATTACGCGCGAATTCGGAGCACGCGGTGCTCAACGCGAATTACATGCGCGTCAAGCTGCGCGACACATTCGCCGTGCCGTTCGACCGCATCAATATGCATGAATTCGTCTGCCGCGGCACGATCGAAGGGACAGGTGTGCGTGCGCTGGACGTGAGTAAACGTTTGCTCGACTATGGCTTCCACCCACCGACTAATTATTTTCCGCTAATCGTGCCGGAGGCTCTGATGATAGAGCCGACCGAGACTGAGGCTAAGCCAACACTCGATGCCTTTGTCACAGCCATGCAGGCTATCGCGAAAGAAGCGCAAAGCGACCCCGCCTTAGTCAAGAGCGCGCCACATGGCACTCCGGTCAAGCGGCTTGATGAGGTGAAGGCCGCCCGCGAACTGGTGCTGTCGGATCGGACCAAAGTCGCCAGCAAGTGACGCGGGAGACAAGCGGCAAATGGTCGAACTAGACTCCGCAACAGACCTCAAGCGCACGCCGCTCTATGATCTGCACGTGCGGCTTGGTGCGCGGATGGTAGCATTCGCCGGCTACGAAATGCCCGTGCAATACCGCTCGGGCATCCTGAAAGAGCACCTCCACACCCGCACCGCCGCGGGGCTGTTTGATATCTCGCATATGGGCCAGATCCTGTTGCGCCCGCGCTCCGGCCGCGTCGAGGATGCAGGGCGCGCACTCGAAGCACTAGTGCCCGGAGACATGCTAGGACTGGCCGTAAACCGGCAGCGCTACACGCTGTTCACCAATGCCATGGGCGGCATTCTTGACGACCTGATGGTGTCGAACCGGGGCGACCACCTGATGTTGGTAGTCAACGCAGCGCGCAAGGCTGCGGACGAAGCGTATCTGCACTCTCATCTATCGGTCTCGTGCGCGATCGAACCACTATCCGACCGTCTGCTTATCGCCTTGCAGGGACCAAAGGCGGAGGCCGTATTTGCCGCGTTTGCGCCTGAGATATGTGCCATGGCGTTCATGGAAGTGCGCACTGTCTCACTTCTAGGGGCAAACTGCGTTGTGTCACGCTCGGGCTATACCGGCGAGGACGGATTTGAGATCAGCGTGCCGGCAGAGACCGCAGAGGCCTTGTGCGAGCGGTTGCTGTGCGATCCGCTCGTGGCTCCGGTCGGCCTTGGTGCCCGCGACAGCCTAAGACTCGAAACGGGACTTTGCCTATACGGCTCTGACCTCGATGAGACAACGACACCAGTCGAGGCAGCATTGGAATGGACAATCTCAAAGACGCGCCGTGAAGGCGGCGAGCGCGCGGGTGGCTTCCCCGGGGCTGAGGCGATCCTGACACAACTTGTGAAGGGCGCAGCGCGGCGGCGCGTTGGGCTCAAACCAGAAGGCCGCGCGCCGGTGCGTCACGGCACCTACCTCTTTCGCGCATCAGACGACAATACGCCGGTCGGCGTCGTGACCTCCGGCGGCTTCAGTCCGAGCCTCAACGTGCCAATTGCCGTGGGCTATGTTCCGCGCGACGTTGCAGTAGCCGACACACGACTGTTCGCCGAGGTGCGCAGCAGGAGACCTCCTGTCAGAGTTTCAGAGCTGCCATTCGTGCCGACGCGCTACAAACGCGATTTACGGATCAAGGAAAGTGCAGACGTATGCTGAAATATACCAAAGATCACGAATGGCTCCGCGTGGATGGCAACGTGGCCACGGTCGGCATTACCCCCTATGCGCAGGAAAGGCTCGGCGATCTGGTGTTCGTCGAGCTGCCGAGCACCGGTACCAAACTCAGCAAAGGCGCAGTTGCGGCCACTGTCGAATCGGTGAAAGCAGCCTCGGAGGTCTATGCGCCAGTCGGAGGCGAGGTCGTGACGGTGAACGACAAACTCACAGGCGAACCCGGCTTGGTCAATGCCGAACCAACTGGCAACGGCTGGCTATTCAAGATGAAGATTGCTGACGCCGCTGAGCTCGACATGCTGCTGGATGAACAGGCTTACAATGCCCTCATGAGTACCCATAATGGCCATTAGGCTGCAACTTCTCGTCCGGAACCGTCGGCGATCATCTCGATTAGGACGCCCGGAATGCAGGCTGGTCGGATTCCTCGAGCACTGAGAACAGCACCGGCATAATTTCCTTCGTTGTGACCCTGCCGCTCAGGTCCTTCTCGACCACGACAAGCTGCTGGGCGCCGGGCAGGCCTACCGGGATCACCATCCTTCCGCCAGCCCGGAGCTGGTTGATCAGGGGAGGAGGGATTAGGTCGGGCGCAGCTGTAACGATCACCTTGTCGAACGGGGCGTGCTTGGGCCAGCCAGCATAGCCGTTGCCGACGCGGACTTCGACGTTGGAGTAGCCCTGTCGTTTCAGCCGCTGTATTGCCCGTTGCGCGAGCTCGTCGATGATTTCGACGCTGTACACCCTGTCGGCCAGCTCGGCGAGCACCGCGGCCTGATAGCCCAGGCCGGTGCCGATTTCGAGGAGCACGTCGTCTGGTTTGAGCTCGAGCAGGTCCGTCATCACCGCAACCATCAACGGCTGCGAGATCGTTTTATCGAAACCGATTGGAATTGGCCTGTTCAGGTAAGCGTACGGCTGGACCTCGACGGGCACAAACTCGTGTCGCGGCACCTTAGCCATTGCCCTGAGGACTCGTTCGTCCAGCGCGGTCTTGCCAACCTGGGCGGCCATGTGGTCGGTTATCGCCCTAATTGTCGCAACCATGTCTCGTCGTTGTTCCTCGAAATATTCTGCGTTCATGAAACGCCTCAATAGCGGCGACACCAGTGGCCGCTGCAGATCTGTGATACCGTCGACCCACGCCGACCGGCGATAGTCTGCTTTTTATGTATGTAAGGGCAAGCTCTAGGCCTTATTGAGGGCCGGGCTCAACACGGCAACTTGCTCGTCCTGGCTTGCTCACAAGGTCTCCACATTGCCGCACACGCTGATCGCCTGGCCGGAGATGTTGGCTCCGGCGGGCGAGCACAGGAACAGAGCCATGGCGGCGATGTCCTCCGGTTCGACCATGCGGCGCAAAGAAACCTGCTTCAGGTATTGGGTTTCCATCTCCTGGTACGAAATGCCGGCCGCCGCCGCGCGGTCGCGGATGACGCGCTCGATGCGGGCGCCGCGCACCACACCCGGGAGGATCGCGTTCACCCGGATGCCGTCCGGCCCCAACTCCTTGGCGAGGCTGGCCGTGAAACCGACGATCCCCCACTTGGCGGCGGCGTAAGGCGTGCGCAGGCCGTAGCCGAGGCGGCCGGCGACCGACGACATGTTGATGATCGCGGCCTCTTCGCTGGCGCGCAGCAACGGCACGCTCAGCCGCGCCACCAGGAACTGGCCCATGAGGTCGACATCGAGCGTGCGCCGGATGTCGTCGACCGCGAGCTGATCGATCGGACCGGTCGGACCGGCGATCCCGGCATTGTTGACTAGGACGTCGAGCCCGCCGAGGCGCGCTTTCACCTCGACAAACAGGCGCTCGACCGCGGCCTCATCCGATACGTCGGTCTGTGTCGCCGACATGCCTGGATGGCTTTTGACAAAACTTGCGAGCGCCGCGGCGTCGACGTCGCAGATCAGCACCTTGGCGTCGGCTTCGACAAATCCGCGGGCGATCGCGGCGCCGATACCTGCGGCGCCGGCGGTGACCAGCACCCGCATTCCGGGTCGCGGCCGCATTCTTTCGATCAGGCTCATGAATCACCCATTACTTGGGGCTGGTGCGTCATCACGCCACCTCCAGCCAGTTGCGCCGCACTTCGGGATGGTCGGCCAATTCTTTCGGGGTGCCGTAGAACACGATCTCGCCATGCCCCATGACCATCACCTGCCTGGCGACCTTGAGCGCGATGGTCAGCTTCTGCTCGACCAGCACCACCGCGACGCCGCGCCGGCCGATATCGAGGATAACTTCCATCACCACTTCGACGATCTTGGGTGCGAGGCCTTCGGTTGGCTCGTCGATCAGCAGCACCCGCGGATTTCCGAGCAGCGAGCGGCAGATCGTCAGCATCTGCTGCTCGCCACCCGACAAATAGCCCGCCTTGATCGTGCGGCGCTCCTTGAGGCGCGGGAAATAGTCGTACATTTCCGGGATGGTCCACGCAGGCACGCCGGGTGCCGGCTTCTGCACGCCCATCACCAGGTTTTCCTCGACCGTGAGATTGGGGAACACCAGCCGCTCCTCGGGCACGAAGCCGATGCCTTGGCGGCAGATGTCGAAGGGGCGGCGGCCGGTGAGGTCGCGCCCGGAGAGGCGCACCGAACCGGCCGAGGGCCGCACCAGCCCCATGATCGCCTTGAGCGTGGTCGAGCGGCCTGAGCCGTTGCGCCCGAGCAGAGACACGATGGCTGCATCCGGGACGCTCAAGTCGACGCCGTGCAGGATATGGCTCTTGCCATAATGCGCGTGCAAACCCCGGACTTCGAGCAGGCTCACAGCGCCGCCTCCTCGCCCAAATAGGCCTGCTGGACTTCGCGGTTGGCACTGATGCGTTCGGGTGTGTCCGTCGCCAGGATTTGGCCGTAGACCAGTACCGAGACGCGATCGCACAGGCTGAACACCACGCTCATGTCGTGCTCGACTATCAGTAGCGTCTTGCCCTTGGTGACGTCGCGGATCAGTTCGACGGCGCGGGCGGTCTCCTCGCGCGACATGCCCGCCGTCGGCTCGTCGAGCAGGATCACATCGGCGCCCGTGGTCAGAGTCATGCCGATCTCGAGCGCGCGCTGCTCGGAATAAGTGAGGTCGCCCGCCATGTGGTCGGCCCGTCCGTCGAGGCGGACCAGAGCGAGAATTTCGCGGGTCTCGTCGTTGATGCGGTGCATCCTGGCGACCGGCCGGAACAAGCCATAGCGCACGCGATGGCGGGCCATCACGCCGACCCGCAGATTCTCAAACACGCTCATGCGATGAAAGATGTTGGTGATCTGGAACGAGCGCGCGAGGCCACCTCGGTTGATCCGGTGCGGCGGAAGTCCGGTGATGCTGCGCCCCCGCAACCGGATTTCGCCGGACGAAGGCGGAAACATGCCGGACACCAGGTTGAATAGAGTGGACTTGCCGGCGCCGTTCGGCCCGATCACCGCGTGCCGCTCGCCGGTCAAAATTTCCAGATTGACGCCGCGGATCACTATGGTCGAGTCGAATGATTTGGTCACGTCGATGAGCTGAAGGGAATGAAGGGGCATGCTCATGGCGTCAGACCGGACTGTGTTGTGTGGACTGCAGCGATGCGTCCACTTCGTCGTCGGCTGTCTGGCTTGCCGGCGCACTGCGGATGGCATCCCACAACGCGGCGATCTCGCGGCGGGCGCGCAACAACAGGAACACCCCGGCCAGAAACAGCACCAGCGGCACGCTCCAGGTCACCGGGTTGGTCGGGGCCCAATGGATTCCGAACAAATCGAACGACGGATAACCGTCGCCGGCTTTTTTGCGCATCAGCGCGTAAGGTTCGCCGAACAGTACGCTCAAGGTCTCGGTCAGGAACACCGCCGCGGCCGCCACGAGCGCTCCGCCGAAGCCGCCGAGTGCATAGGGGGCCGCGAGCCGCGACCAGTCAAGCTGCCGCCAGTGGCGCAGATGGTGCTCGACGATGCCGCCGATGCCGGTCGGCGCGAAGAGCACCACCAGCACGAAGATCTCGCCCTGATAGAGTTGCCACGACCGCGTCAGGTCGGAGATCTGGTCGGCGAACACCGTGAACACGGCCGCACCGAGGGCGGGTCCGAAGAAGACCGTCGAACCACCGACGAAGGTCTGCAGGACCACCTGCGCCGAAACATGGGCCGAGAACAGCGAATAGTTGGCGGTCTCGTTAGCGATCGCCTGCAGCGCTCCGGCGATGCCGGAAAACGTTGCGGATATCGCGAACACGATGACCTTGGTGGCGTGCGCATCGTATCCGAGGAAGCGCACACGCTGCTCGTTGTCGCGCAAGGCCAAGGTCAGGCGTCCGAACGGGGTCCGGGTATAGGCCCACAGCACCCAGATCGACAGCGCGACCCAGGCGAGCGTCAGATAATAGACCTGCAGCGTCGAACCGAAGGTGAAGCCAGCCCAGGGCATGCGCATCGACGACAGGCCGGCTTCGCCGCCGAACACGCCTTGCCAGTGCGGCGCAAGGGAGTGCAGCAACTCGGCAATCGCCAGCGTCACCAGAGCAAAATAGACGCCCGAACGTATGGTCGCGAAAAATCCGGCGACGACGCCGACGACCAGCCCAGCGGCTGCACCGGCAAGGGGCAGCAGCGGGGTCGGGAACGCAAATCCGTGCTCGACCGCCTGCATGAGATGCAAGGTGGTAAAGGCACCGACGCCGTAATAGGCGGCATGCCCGAACGAAAGCAGGCCGGCCTGGCCGACCAAGAGGTTGAAGGCGAGCGCGAACAGGCAGGCGATCAGAACATTGATGAAGGTATTCTGCAGGCCGAGCCCCAAGAATGGCGGCACTCCCGTGAGCAGCGCCAGGACGACTACGATGAGGAGCGGCGTTCTCACAGCCAACGGTTCCCTCAGTTGCGCTCGCCCATCAGTCCGGCCGGACGCACGAGCAGCACGATGAGCATCAGGAGGAACGGAATGGTGCCGCTGATCGACGAGATGGTCATGGTCAGCAGGCCGCCCACGCTCCTCGCCCAGGCGCCGAGGCCGACGAGGTCGCACAGGGTGGCCAGCGACCAGTCGATGCCGACCGCGAAGGACGAGAACAGACCGATCATCACGGACGCGACAAGTGAGCCCTTGAGCGAGCCGAGACCGCCGACGACCACCACCACGAATACGATGATCGCCATGTCGAGGGCCATGTTGGGATTGGTCGGGAAGAACGCGCCGGCAACCGCACCGGCCAGCCCGGCGAGCGCCGCACCGGCACCGAACACGCTGGTAAATACTAGGGGAACATCATGGCCAAGCGCTTCGGCCATGTTCGGGAGGCGTTCGGCGGCGCGCACCACGATGCCGATCCGCGTGCGCGCCAGCAGGACATAGAGCGCTATGAACATGATCACTGCGACCGCGCCGATGAACATGCGATAGAACGGGTAATCGGTGCCGAATACGGTGAAGGCGGCGAAACGCAGGTTCTCCGGCATGCGGTAATTGACCGGGAAATCGCCGAAGAACAGCTTGATCAACTCTTCGAAGATCAGCGCCAGCCCGAAAGTCAGCAGCAATTGGTGAGCGTGACCGAAGGTGTGGACCCGGCGCAGCAGGAAGCGTTCGACCAGCATGCCGACGACACCGACCACCAGCGGTGCGATCAGCAGTCCGACCCAGAAATTGACGCGTGAAGACACTGCGTAGGCGGCATAGGCGCCGAGCATATAGAACGAGGCGTGAGCGAAATTGAGCACGCCCATCATGCCGAAGATCAAAGTCAGGCCTGCGGAGACCATGAACAACAGCAGGCCGTAGATCACGCCGTTGAGGGCGGAAACGATGGCAAATTCCATCCCTTGGCCTCCGAAAGGGGGCGTCTTCGCCCGATCGCGCGGGGAGCGTCCGGCCCGGACCGCGTGCTACCTGCGGCCCGGCCGGACTCGTTCCCGGATCGGCCTCAGGTTGGCCGTTTCATCTGGCAGGACGCTTGGACTGGATAGATCGCATCGGGGCCGGCAACAGTGCTGACCGCCTGGAAGCCGAGATCCGTGCCGTCGGCCGGATATTTGGGATTCTTCACGACCTTGGAGACCACCACCGGGCGGATGGTTTGATGGTCTTCCTTGCGCACCGAGATCGGCCCGACCGGGCTCATATAGGTGACGTTTTCGAGCGCCTTGGCGATATCGGTAACGTTGATCGGGCCGCCATGAAAATCGAGCTTAGCGAGCGCCAACTGAAGGGCTCCGATGGCAAAGACGGTCTGAGGCTCGACGAAGACCGGGTAATGGCCGACGGCGGCCTTGTATTTCTCGGCGAATGTCGGATCGCCGGCGCCGTTGACGTAGCTGTTAGCGAGGTAATCGCCGAGCGCGATCTCGCCCGCATTGGCGATGTTGCCGGGTTGATCGAGGAAGGCGGTGGCAAAGCGCACCTTGAGGCCGGCATCATGCGCTGCCTTCATGAGCAGCAGCACGTCGTTCGACCAGTTGCCCGTGATCGCGGTGTCCGGATTGGCCGCCTTGATCTTGGCCACATAGGGCGCGAAGTCTTGGATCTTGTTGACGTCGTGCAGGACCTTCTCCACCACCTCATAGCCGCCGATCGGCGCGGCCGCCTCGATGGCAGCCTGCATGTCCGTGCCCCAGGAATAGTTCTGGTTGATCGAATAGACTTTGGTGCCGAGATCGCCAGCTGCCTTCATCGCCTTGACCAGCGCGTTGACCCGCATCGGCGCCGTGGTCGTGTAGCGGAATTGGTAGAAGTGACATTTGTCGCCGGTCAATTCCATCGCCTCGGCGCCAACGTTGATGTACATGACCTCCTTGCCGGGATTGCGGAGATTGTACTTGCGCACGTCTTCGGTGATCTGACCGGCAATCGCCGAGGACGCTCCCTGGACGATAATGTTGACGCCGTCGGCGACCGCTTGCTTGAACTTGTCGGCAGCTTCGGTGGTGCCGCCAGCATTGTCATATTTGATGACTTGGACCGGCGCCCCGTTGAACCCGCCTTCGGCGTTAATGAGGCTGACGCCATAATCGACGGCGGTGGCAAAGAGACGGCCGGTCGAGGTCTGCGACCCCGAGAGGCTTTCGATGATCCCGATTTTCAGGGTTTCGGCCTGTACCGGCACCGCCAAAACGGTCCCGGACGCCAATAGCGCAAATAAAGCAAGACCTCTCATGACAGGATTCCTCCAAAGTGTTCATTTAACTTGGAATCCACTCTAGCGGCAAATCAGGCCGCCATTGTTGCGTTCTGAAAATGCTCTGACATGCGCGTCCAAAATCGATATAAATTTCGGTTTCAACCGAGCACTGAGGCCGATTGCGGGCGGCAGGCGCTGGCCGAAGTTGTCTCTGCGCCGGGAATTTTCTGCGTTTTTAGACAATCAGGGTCAAAATTCGACCCCCTCAGCTACGATTATTGCCAGTTCCGTGATCGGTTCCGAGTTTTGCAACACATTCCCCCGGAAGCGGACATTCGGCCACCGCTCGCGTTTATGAGTACACGCCCGAAATCAATCAATAGTTGCGCGCTTAAATTTCCTCTTCCAATCGACGCCATACTCTCGTTTGACGGGTGAGAGCCGAAGCGGTTAAGTGTTAATTTGATGGAGGCATTCATGGAAGTGCTTCCCAAACTTATCCTGTTGACCATCGGCCTTGCCTTTGTTTTGACCGCTACGACGGCCGACGCCGCCAATTTATGAAAGCACCGAAGGCAGGCGCAGGCCGCCACGGTTGTTGACAATTCGCGTTACCGCGGCACCAACCTGTTTCCCGCTGGGCCGGTCTATAATGGACCCGATTACATCGGCGACGATCCGGATCCGTTCATTCGGTTGATGCTCAAGCGCGATCTGAGCGGCCGTTACGGCGGTGCCATGTGATGTTTCCCCGGAAGCCAGACATTGCACGCGCAATCGGCATGTCCGCTGTGGGCCAGAAGCGGCGTAGCTAGAACAGCAAAATCATGAATTAAAGAACAAGCGCTTCCTCAAACGCTTGAGAAGGCGTCGGCAGCGACGGCGTGCTCGCGAGCTGCAGGCCGTCGTCGTAGATCGTGACGATGAACCCGGCCTGACGCCTGAGGTCGAGGCGGTGGAAAGTGGTATGATTCGGACTTGAGAATCATCGCGCCGTTATCGGGGGACGGACATGGCGCACAAATACAGGATCGGCCAGGACGTCTTTTACAGACCGTCGATCAAGTACTCTGCCGCGCCCGGCATCTACACGATCATCAAAACGTTGCCGGTCGAGAGCGAAGACCGTCTCGCCTACCGCATCAAGAGCGCTGCGGAGACGTTCGAGCGAACTGCGGACGAGAGCGAGCTTACGCTGCCTTAGCCACTTCCCTGTCGAGAACCGCGTCGCAAAGGTCGTCCTGTACGATCGTTTTGAGGAGGTCCGTTGCCAGCTCGCTTTCCGAGATACCCATCAATGTAGCGTGGTGCTGCAACTGGCCGAAAACCGCTTTCGGAACCGCAAGGCATACATGGGACTTGCTTTTCCCTGATCGCCTAAGGCTGATTTTCAGTTGTGAACACCTGACACGCAGGGTTCCAACCGTCCAACCCACCCTACCTGCGATCTCTTGAGTACTTAGTCCTTCATCTACGAGTACGCGGATCAGGTCTGGATCTATTTTGCGCTTTTGCATGAGACACCTTCTTGTTCTTGTTGGCGAGCCTTAAAGGGGCTTTTTGCAGTGAGCGCTATGACCTGGTTCACAGGCTGTCGAACTTCTGCGCGAGATAAAAAAATCGTTGTTCTGTGAATCCAATCACAGCGAGCAGCTCTCATTCCAGATTAGGTTGCGACATCGCAATCCAAGGAATGGAGCCAACCCAATGCGAACGACAACCTTTTTATCTGTCACCACCGTGGTCTTGGCCTTCCTAATCGTGGCCCACAGCAGGACGGTTGGCCTCACGACCGGAAGCCCGCTGCAAAACACAATGTCGATCTACGATCTTGATGTCGGGCATCCCAATATGAAGAACCTGCCGGTGCAGGAAATCCCGCTGCCTTAACGATGGGGCAGAGAATAGACAGTGATAACCGTCATCGCCCTTCGCGATCTGACAGCAGGCCTCAGTCAAACTATCGATGAGCCGCGTGATGATGCCAGGCGGCTCTGATGCCGTAGCCCAGCACGAAGCCGACTATCAGCAACGCTACAAGGTAGGTCATGCGGCCGGTCCTAACGGACAGCTAACCTGAGGCCGCCAACCAGGGCGGCCTCAGCTGGGTGCAAAATCAAGCAGCAATATTCTTGAATGCACCCGTCACGCTTTTCGTTACT
>Ga0207762_1000171_pt1 | contig 13807 bp, 13 predicted proteins | sample LuqExpMetageno37_FD_187795 | JGI IMG/M metagenome (GOLD analysis project Ga0207762, IMG submission 187795) | Tropical forest soil microbial communities from Luquillo Experimental Forest, Puerto Rico - Sample 37 (SPAdes) | ecosystem: Environmental > Terrestrial > Soil > Tropical forest ...
CCACCTACAAGCGACGTGCTGCTGTTGAAGCTGTCATCGAAGATGGGGGTTCCGTCCAGGGAGACCGCAAACTCGTCCACGGGGACCGTGGTTGGGGTCGCCATCGCGGTTGACGACAGCAGCACCCAAACGGTCGCGAGCGCGCCAAGTCGGGAACCAAACTTAATCACTGGGGGCATAGCGGTGACCTCGGCATGCTGGAGTTAGCGGAGGCACGCACACCAAGAAGCATAATTTGAGCCAAAGCGTTGTTCGTGAATAAACTCAATATTTTAAGAACAACAAGCTGGCTGTTCGGAACTACATATGTAAAAACTGGCGACACATATTTTGCAAGGATCGCCGATACCCCCAACTAGGAGGGTATAGAAAGTTAGACAAAATCAATCGCTTGGGGAGCTTATGTACCCCGTGTCAACTTTTTAGACAATCAAACGGCGAAAATCCCCGGTCATCGGACGTGCAACGTCGCCATCGCAGCGATTACGCAGTTTTGCTCAAGGCCTCACGTTTAAAGACATAAAGTTTATATAAGACACGAAATTTATATTCACAGTACACCATCTTTATATTCTAACGATCGATCTCAACCACACTTTTATCATCGAATGCGGCTAGGGAATGCCTTGTGCAACCGGACAGACTTGTACGCATGGTTCCGTCAGGTTCCCGACCGACATCATCAACCTCACCCATCTCACGCCGTAGTCGCCGGCACACATTCGGATCGGTGACGGGGCGTTCTAGCTACCGCTCGATTTGGCTTGAGGGCGAATAACAGGCTTCGCAGGCATCGTTCATACTGCCCCACCTCGGGCATTGCGCGATCACCCCCAGGAGGTCCGGCAGCTTGATGTCGGGTCCGTGCTCCGCGAGCAGCCGCTCGGTTCGCAGCCGACCGTGGCGTCCGCACTTGGCGCACTCGATCTCGACCATCTCATGCGGGTAGTCGGCCAGCGTGTAGAACATGCGCGCAGGCGGCCCCTTCGGTGGCTGCTTTTGTTTCAGCCTATGTCGCAAGCATGTCGCATGGAGTGGCCGCGTGGCATTGGGAATCGTTGAAACATAACGAGAAAATCTTGCAACACGCCGCGACATGAAAAGGGGCCTAGCCAGAGGCTAAGCCCTTGTAACTTTTGGCGATCCCGACAGGATTCGAACCTGTGACCTACGGTTTAGGAAACCGTTGCTCTATCCAGCTGAGCTACGGGACCGCGCGTGAAAAGCCTTATGTCTCTGAAGTGTTTAGGTCAATGCGAGCGCGGCTACTACGCAGAACGTAGCGTGAAACTACGGACATAGGAGGCACAAAAAGCGGCACAGGAGCGGCACAAGAAGTTCACGGGGCGTTCACACCGTTCCTATGCCGTGCTTAGCGGTCTGCTGCTCTTCGGGCGTCAAGTGTTCGAGGTACATCTCCGTGGCTTTGATGCTGCTGTGCCCAAGCCGCTGTTGCAGCGAATAGATCGAACGGCCTGAGCGCAGCCACTGCCCGCGTGAAGATGTCTCGAATCGTGAAACCGGAACCGGCGAAACTCCGGGTCTTTCTTCGCGATGCTGCGGCAGAGACGGCCGAAGGCACTGGCTACAGTGGTGTATGGCAGTCCGTCGTGATGCCAGAAGAGGGGAGCGAGCCGACAGCAGGAGGAAGTGTGCCGAAGACCTCAAATCCTCCGAACGGCTGTAGGTCAATCACTCGGGTCTTGCGTCCCTTACCGACAACCGTGAGCGTCTTTGCCAGCAGGTTCAAATTTGAACGCTTGGCCTTCGCCAACTCATCCTGTCGGCACCCGGTGACCAAGGCGGCCCGGATTAGTGCTGCGAGGAGACCCGGAGCATTTGCAATCACCTTCTCCACATCCTCCATGCGAGGCAGAACTATAGGGTCGCGTCGCTCTTTCAGCCTCCCCTTGGGGTCCGTTAGCGTCCGTTAGGGCATACGCTAAGGGACAGGCAGATCCTTCGTAAGCGCAGCGGATTTGCAGTGGTTTGCTGTACTTTGTAGAGGCCAGCTTCCTTCTGGCGATGTTCGATAAAGCTGGCCGTTCTACCTAGTCGATCTTCTTGTCGTCAGCTCACCGCAAATCTGTCCAGCCAGTCGAGAACCTTGCGGATGCTATGAGCGCTGCTCAATCGATGTCCGCTTCGCCCCGAAAGCGACCGAATTGCTGCTCGGTAGCGAATGACGCTACGGGCCAGGAGCGGCGGTCGGCAGCCGTTGCCCTGACGTGCGTCCGCCTTAAGCTCGTCCGCTTTAAGCGGTTATTTCTTGGTTCCATCCGCACTAAACTGGCTGATGTAGGCCCAGAGATTATCGCGCTCGTTGTCGCTCTTAATTCCCGGGAAGATCATCTTGGTGCCCGGAATCGTCGCGCGCGGATCGGCGATATATTTTTCGAACGTTTCTTTGTTCCAGGTGATGCCCGAATTTTTGTTGGCATCAGAATAATTGTAATTCGCTGCTGTTCCCGATTTGCGTCCATCGAGACCATTTAGTTCCGGGCCGACCTTGGTCTTAGCCCCTGGGCCTATCGAATGGCACGGCAGACATTTCTTGAAAGATTGCTCGCCCGCGGCCACGTCACCCTCAGCGTCCGCGATGGAGGTCAATGATAGAATACACAGTGCTGCTATTGCTATCGCATGCACATTCTTGATCGCCATCTCAGAGCCTCCCCTTACCATGTTTTCATGTATGCCGGATTTGAGCTCAAAAGACTTTCAAATGATGTTTTTAGACCACATTGCGCGTGGAATTCAGCGCGTTTTACAAGACATGATCTTCCACATCTGGGACAGCCGCTGGAGCTGAATGCCATCCGCAATCTTCTTGGCGTCCTGGACATTTCCCTTCTGGAGCGCCGGTATGATCTCGTTTTCGCGTGTCGCCTTGAACTGCTCCCACACTGCCTTGAACTCGCCCGCCCTCTTGGCATCATTACCGGACATGGCCGCAAGCACGGAATCGAGCTTCTTGCTTGATGCTTGCACCTTCGCGTCTAGCGCGTCCCGTTCGGACTTTCCCTTAGCGTTTATCATCGAATACAGCGCGCTGCGAACGTTCACGAGAGCCGTACAGGCTTCACCTGCAGAGTCGGCCCGAGCCGGCAGTGCAACTACGGCTCCAAAGCCAAACATTATTATTAGAGCGATTGTTCGGCGGCTTGCCATAGGAGCACCTCCCTCTCGCTGGTTTCTGACCGTCGCGTTAGCGCACGAAACTTAGATATGAAGCGAGCGCGTCGATTTGCGCGGACGATAGTTTGCGTGCAACGCTGGGCATCGGATGTCGGGCGGTTGCGTGGTATCCGATTGCCCACTCCTTCATGCGTCTTTTAAGATATGTGTAAGCCAAGCCCCCAAGCCGTGGAATCGCTCCCACACCTTGAGCATTTGGACCGTGGCAAGCGACGCAGGCGACGATATTCTCCTCAGGCATTCCCCTTTGATAAATTGATTCGCCAAGTGCAACGAGATCGGCGCGTCCATCGGCAGCGGGTATGGGTGGAAGTGCCGCAAAATACGCGGCTAAATCGTATGCAGTGCGCGGGTCCAGATAGGCAGCAGCGCCCCACATGTATTGTGTCGATGCTGGGTTATCTCGGGTGTGCGCCTTAAAATCCACGATTTGCTGTTGAAGATAGCCCGGGCGTTGACCGGCGAGCCGGGGGGCCGGTGTATAGCCCTCAGCAGAAGACCCATGACACCACGTGCAATTGCGAACGGCCGGGCTGTCCGCTTGCGCCGAGCCTGAAAACATTACTGTCCAGCAGGCAAACGCCATAGTGACAGCCGAAGTACGAAGCGACAACTTTCGTTTTACGCGGTTTTTGGACTGAGCTTTCGTATTAACCATGTCGAGTGGGCCTCTAGCGCAGTGAGCTGACATACGCAGCCACAGCCTGAGCTTGCGCCTGATTCAAACTGTGAGCGACTGGCTCCATGATTAGGGACGTGTCAGGTAGCGAGGGATTCTGGCCGCGTTCCTTGCTCCAGTTCATCAGCTTGTTGAAGACGTAGTCAGGAAGCTGGCCGGCCAACCTCGGAATCTCGCCATGCCCTTTGGCCTCAGGGCCGTGGCAAGCAGCGCAGGCGGCAATATTCGCCTCCGGCATTCCGTTCTCAAAAATCTTTCGGCCGGCTTCGGCAAGCCGGCGACTTCCAGGACTCAACGGCCTTGGATTGAAGTGCGAAAACCGGTTTGCAAGCGCGTCGATCACAGATGGCTGCAGAGAATGCGCCACGTTGAACATGATGTTGTTCGTGCGCCGGTGCTGGATAAACGCCTGCAGCTGGTTCTTAATGTAATCGGGCTGCTGCCCTGCCAAGCGTGGGATGGGATAGAAGCCATGAAAACCTTGCCCGGCCGGTCCGTGGCAGTCTTGGCAATAGTTCATCTTGGCTTCCACGCCTGCCCCCGCGGCGTGAGCTGCTTGGATGCTGGTGAAGGCCGGAAGGGCAAGGGCACCGCCAACGACCAAAGCTAGCAGCGTTCGCGTCACCGGGATGGACCTGCTGTCACTGCAAGGTATTGACATAGGCGGCAACCGCTTTGATCTGTGCTTGAGTTAGGTCGTGAGCGATCGGCCGCATGATGGCCTGCGGGTCGGTCTCTGAAGGAACTTGACCGCGTTCGCGCTCCCACTCCGTCAGCTTGTTGACGATATAATCATTCAGCTGACCGGCTAAACGCGGGAATTGTCCGTCACCTTTGGCGTCCGGCCCATGGCATTGCGCGCACGGCGGGATATTTGAGCCCACTCCCTCCTCGAAAATCGTCTTTCCCTCCGCGACAAGAGCTTTGGGGGCGCCGCCAAGCGGCTTCGGATTCATGTTATGAAATGCATCTGCAAGAGCCTTCGCCATCTCGGCGCTAAGGTTGTGCGCAACGTTGAACATAATGTTATTAGTACGCCGGTGCTCGGCAAAGGCTTGGATTTCGTTTAACAGATATTCCGGCTGCTGTCCGGCTAGGCGCGGAATCGGATAATAGCCGCGAAAGCCTTGCCCAGAAACTCCGTGGCAAGTCGTACAGTAGTGCAGTTTTGCATCAAGCTCCGACTTCGAAACAGCCGGTGACGCGCGCAAGCTCGCACTGAAAGCAATCGTGAGGACGGATGGCAAAAGGAGTCCAAAGCCTGCAGCCCTTGGCAACCTCCTAATCCACTTGCTCATCATCGACTCTTCCCGCCAGGAGCGCCCAAGATTTGTTATCACATTGCAAACCACAGGTAAGCGAACAGCGTATTATTGTTATGGGCAAAAGTCGTATCGCCATCGAATTTGTTATAGTAGGTGTATTGCAGCCCAATCCGAGCATTGGCCCATGGCCAAAGGGGCGCCGTGCTGGAAACAAATGGGATGTAGGCGAGTTCAAAGACCATCCCGTTGCTGTCGGGATTATTCTGAACGGCAGGGGTAGGACTCGTATCGAATTGACTGGGCAATTGATAAAGGATGGAATCCGTTGACCCTTTTGTATTGAAATATTGTGTGGTGAAAACAACTCGATTGTCGTTTCCGTAAGCTAGTGAGCCCTCGAGCCTAAACGTATTCAGAACGTTGGAGGGGTTGGCCGAGCCGCCGTTGTTGAACGTCGTGTCCAGCCGTTGGAATTCGTGAATGTACGTGCTGCGCAGGGTGAACCAGTAGTTTGAACCGCGGTATTGGTACTGGAGGTCGAAGGCAGTGTCGTCAAATCGATCTGTAAACGGAAGGAATACGGGCAGTTGAAAGCCATTTTCGTCCACTTGGGACGTATCCCACTGTTGCAAGCGTGTCTGCATTCCGTAGGCGCCAACCATCAGATAGTGGTCGCCCCAGTGCGGTTCCAGAGCGATGCGCCAGTACGGCGCCACACCGCTGATCATGCCGACGCTGTAAGGATCGACTCCGAGTTTCGTTTCTGCGGTGAAGCTGTTCGGCCGATAGCCAGCCAGCTCTAAATACAACAGGTCGTTTATAAAGAGGTAGCCACCGACCCCGATCGCATGCCCAGTTCCGAAACCACCGTCGATAAGTGTTGAGGTAGCGGGTCGTGGCGCACTAATCGAGGATGCATACGGAAATTTCCACGCCGGCGTCGTATTCCAAACGTCTTGAACCGAAGGATTGTTGTTAGCGGTAATCCCGAAGATCACGTCAGTGCCAGCGATGTTCACCGAATTCGAGTAGCGAACATCCGTATTGTCCCATGTCCATAAAAAGGTGGCATAAGGATCGACAGGGTTCGGGGCTCCGAATGGCGCGTTGGTGTAAGTGACTTGTGCAAATGCTCCGATATGATCCGTAATTGCACCGCCCCAGAAGAAGCTGAGCGGAGATGTGATAAAGTTGTTGTTACATGGATAGGGGCCGCACGGCGGCATCTGGTCCGCTTGCGTACGAGTGAAGCCCTCGACAACCATAAAAGAGATCGGGGGGACCCATAAATCGCTCTGTCCAGTGGGGGCGACAGCACTCGCGGGAGCCTTTGTCGGCATCGCGCTTGGAGATGGCTGCAGTGGATCGCCCTGGAAGCGATAGGAGAACGGTCGGAAGGGCGTGGTTTGGAACGGGCCGCCGCCTGCTGTGTAGCCGAGGAGTTTGAACCGTCGTCCGTAAGGCGTGAGACCGGGAAAATCAGTATGGCAAGTGCCGCAGGGCTGTCCGGTTTGCCGGGCAAAACTCGGCAGTGCCTGTGCGGCTGAATTGGCGTCAATGGCCAATAAAAGCAGCGTAATGAAGACTAACGGAACTCCGAGTCGAGATGGCGGAATCAAGCTCGACCAAGACAGTTTCAGACGCATTGCCCCCCTCGCATTCCAAATTGGACGGAGTAATTCTTTAGTGGAATTCTAGCTCAGCAATTCTTTGAGTAGCTTGTAAGTGAGTTGCCTGACTAAGGTCAAAGATCATGGGCAAATAACCACAGGTCAGAATCCAGTAGATGTCAGTTATAAAAGAGTGTTGTTTTTTTGCGGCACATTGGTCAGAGCTACTGTCATAAAATAAAGGGCTTCTAAAATAAAGGACTCATAAAACAGCTTGCAAGCTTTGCAGCCGGTCATTCACGCAATTTGTGCGGCGCAACACGGCCTCGAAAAGAGGCGCGGCCGGTGGCACAAAAAGGGGCACAGCGCTTCATGGCGCCCCTGTGCAACACGTCAGAATAGCCGATGAAATCAGCTGTTTGAGATATTGGGCTTCTGAATGTCCGAACGATTAGGAAACCGTTGCTCTATACAGCTGAGCTACGGGACCGCGCGTGTGCCCTCTAGCACAGCACGAAGCGCCGCGCACCAATCGCAAGCGTTTAGCTATTCCTTCCTGATCCCCGCGCGCTCAACGATCTCCTTCCACATCGGCATTTCCTGCGCCATGCGCGCATGCAGATCGTTGGGGCCGAGATAGCCCGCCTCCAGGCCGACCTTCTCAAGCCGCGCGCGCACGTCCGGTTCGTCCATCACCGCACGCGTCGCCTCTGTCAGCCGCTTGATGATGGGCTCGGGCGTCTTGGCGGGCGCCAACAACATCTGCCACGTCTCGACCACAGCGTTCGGGATGCCCGCCTCCTGCATCGTCGGCACATCAGGGAGTTCGGGCGAGCGCGTCGCGCCGGTTTGCACCAGCGCCTTCACCGTTCCCGACTGGATATTGCCGATGACCCCGCCGACCGCGACGGAGGCGGTATCAGTCGTGCCGGACGCAGCGGCCTGCAAGGATTGCGAAGCGCCGGCATAGGGGACGTGAATCATATTGATATTCGCCCGCACCTTCAGTAGTTCGACGGCGAGCTGCGACACGCTTCCCACTCCGGCCGTGGCGTAGGTCAGTTTGCCGGGGTTGGACCGCGCCTTAGCGATCAGGTCCTCGATGCTCGAGATTCCCGACTTCGCGCTCGTGATGATCGCGTTGGGTGACGCACCGAGGATAGGCGACCGGCGCAAAGTCCGTCAGCGGGTCGTAAGGCACTTTGTCGACAGCCGGGTTGATCAGGATGACGTTCGACATCGCAGCGAGCGTATAGCCGTCAGGCGCGGCACGTGCGACCGCGGTCAACCCGATACTGCCGGATGCGCCGACGCGGTTTTCGACAATGACGCCCTGGTTAAGCCGCTTCGACAATTCGGATGCCAGCAGGCGGGCGACGACGTCGCCCGGTCCGCCAGCGGCGAACGGCACCACGACGGTGATCGTGCGCTCCGGCCATTCGGCGCTGTCGCGAGCAGAGCAGAAAACGAAAACACACAGACGCAAAGCGCACGAACGAGGGACATGCGGATCTCCGGCAAAATGACAGCCCGCATTCTGCGGCTTCCGCGCGCGATGGCAATCCCGCGCGTCGTTTCGGCGCAGGCCAAAAGGCGCCCTAGCGTTCGGGAAGTGGTGCCGAGGCTACTTCGTCAATCGGCAAATTAAAACTCACGCCGCGCGCGAGCACAGCGGGAGCGGAACAAAGAGAGTGAGCGCACTTACCGTTCGGACTCGCTGTTGCCAGAGCCCCGCTGGTTGAGCTGATTTGGAAACGAGGCGCCCGGCTGTGGCAACGTATTGCTCTCGCCGGAGCCGACGCCCGATCCGCTGGTCGCGCCCTGCGCATTGGGCTCGTGCAAATTCGCGATCTTATCGAGTAATTGCCCGGCGGCATTCACGCAGGCCTGCAGCGACTCGCCTTGCGGACACCGCACGTCGATTGCCGCCTGGCCGCGGCGGAGGCGGAAATGCGCAGCGCCTTCGTTCGCATGGGCCATGCGCTCATGCATGCGCCACATCGACCCCATGCGGCCTTCCATGTTTCCACGCCTGCTCCATTCGTGCTCGTGCCCATAATCCCGGTCGTCCGATGTATTATGATCGCGCCGGTCGTCACGATCCGACCAGTGGCCGCCTTGTCCCGACGTGCTGGATTGCTCGTCTTCATATTGGAACTGGTGTTGCAAGCCCGAGCCGTGTTGCCACTGATCCGGCCGATCGGACTGATCGCGATTCATGTACTGTTGCGCGAAACTCGGCTGCGCGAGTCCGATGACGGCAGCCGACGCGAGCGCAATGGCGGCGATTTTCATGGCGAATGCTCCGATGCAAGAGTGAGGTCTGCGGCGCTCGATGCGCCGATTCAGTCAGCCCCGCACGCGCAACGTCGCCACCGTCCGGACGTTCCCCCCGCCGCGCCGTGTTGACGCGCGGCTTACGCGGCGGTCCGATACTACGGTAAGCGCGTCGCGATTATTCCTCTCTTGTTGCTCATAAGTCCCTTTGCGGCTTCGGCAGCCCGCGGCATCGCCGTTCTCGGGGCTATCGAAGTCGCAGCCGTCCGCGACGGCACGGTACAGCCGAATCCTCGCATTTGCCTCGGCTGAAGCGGGCGGACAGCAGGAGGCGTTGCTCGCGCAAGGCGGCGCGCGGGGGACCGTGCTTGCACTGACAACCTGTTAAGGCTCGAAAACGAGGCCCGCCAAGCGAGCCGCGGCCTATGGGCCGATCCAAATTTCGCCCCGTTGGCGGCGGAACCTGGCACTTGGACGCCGGAAACGGTACTTTCGTTCTTGTAGAGGGGCGAGTCATCTCCGTCCGGCAAAGCGGGGGTACTGTCTACGTCAACTTCGGGCGATGCTGGACGCGGGACTTCACCCTCACCGTCCCACGGCGGCTTAGGGCCGCTTTCCGCGAAGCCGGACGTGACCCGCAGATGCTACAAGGGCGCCCCCGTGCGCGGCTGGCTCGAACGGCGGACCGGGCCAATCATCGAGCGGGAGCAGATCGAGTTGCTGGAGTAGGATTTCGATGCGCCAGGGGGGCCGATGCGGGACGCTCGGGAGCGGGCTTGCGCTCATGCTCGCGCTCGCCGGCTGCACCAGCGTCCCGGAATTCAGGCAGGTCAGCCTGCCGCTTCCCTCCGAAGCGGCGCTCGACGCGCAGCCCTCAAAGGCGGCCGCGCGCGAGAGCTCGCGTATCCTCGCCTCCTATGGCGGCATTTACGAGAATCCGAAGCTGCAGGCGATCATCGTAAAGACGGTCGCGCGGCTGGTCGCCGCTTCCGAGCAGCCCGAACTCACATATCAGGTCACAGTTCTCAATTCTCCCGCGATCAACGCCTTCGCGCTGCCAAACGGACACATCTATGTTACCCGCGGCCTCGTGGCGCTCGCCAATGACGAGGCGGAATTGGCTTCGGTGCTGTCGCACGAGATGGGTCACGTGATTGCGCGCCACGGAGCGATCCGCGAGGAGCAGGCGCGGCAGGCGGCCATCGTCGCGCATGTCGTCACCGATGTGCTGGACGATCCGGCGGCGGGTGCGCTGGCGCTCGCGAAATCGAAGCTGACGCTCGCCAACTTCTCGCGCGCGCAGGAATTGGAAGCCGATGGGATCGGGGTCGGCATATCGGCGCGCGCCGGCTACGATCCATACGGCGCCGCGCGCATGTTGAGGCAAATGCAGCGCAGCGCGGACTTGAAAGCGGGCAAGAACGGCAGCGACCCGCGCGCGCTCGACTTTTTGTCGTCGCATCCGGCGACGCCAGAGCGCATCAAGAACGCGCTCGAGAATGCCAAACAATACGCATCGGCCGGCGAACGCGATCACAACGACTACCTCGACGCACTCGACGGCGCGGTCTACGGCGAAGATCCGAGCGAAGGATTGGTGCGCGGCCGCCGTTTCATCCACGGCCGGCTTGGCTTCACTTTCACCGCGCCGCCGAATTTCGTGCTCGACAACACGGCGCAAGCGGTGCTCGGCCTGAAGGGCGAGGGCAACGAGGCGCTCCGGCTCGACGTGGTGAACGTGCCGGCGGAGCAGACGCTCGTCGCTTATCTCAGCTCCGGCTGGATCGAGAATGTCGACCACGCGAGTGTGGAGGAAACGACGATAAACGGCTTCACGGCGGCAACCGCGACCGCTACCGGCGACGGCTGGTCATTTCGACTCTACGTCATCCGCTACGGCAGCGACGCTTATCGTTTCATCTTCGCCACCAAGCAACGTAGCATCGAGTCCGACCGCGCTTTCCGCGAGTCGGTGCAGAGTTTCCGCCGCATGAGCCTCGAGGAAGCGGAGAAGGTGCAGCCGCTGCATCTCGCCGTCGCAACCGTGCTGCCGGGCGATACCTCAGAGAAACTCGCCCGGCGCATGGCCGTGGCCGACCACGCATTGGATTCCTTCCGGCTGATCAACGGGCTCGTGTCGAACGAGACATTGGCGACAGGGCGCAAGGTCAAGCTCATCGTCGAGTGAGCTCAAGACGCGCCGGTTCGCAGGGTCCTCACCGCGAGGCCGATAGATGCTGCGGCGCATAGCAGATGAAACCCGGCATTCGGATTGCGACGCGTGCAAATCCGCTATCATGCCTGCGCTATGGTCACGCTCGACACCATCAGTCTGACGATCCTGCTGGGCAGCCTGCTGGTGCTCGCGGGCATCCTGTCGAGCCTGATCGCGCTGCGCTTTGGGGCGCCGCTGCTGCTGCTCTTCCTGCTGCTCGGAATGGTCGCCGGCGGTCCGGGCGGGCTTGAGTTCAGCGACGTGAGCGCGACCTACGCGGTCGGCTCGATCGCGCTCGCGCTGATCCTGTTCGATGGCGGCCTGCGCACCCGCTTTGCCGCGATCAGGAGCGTGCTCGCACCGGCGGTAACGCTGGCCACGGCGGGCGTGATCGTCACGACGATCCTCACCGCGCCTGTCGCCAAATTCGTGCTCGACATCACCTGGCTGCAGGCGCTGCTGGTCGGCGCGGTGATTGCCTCGACCGACGCCGCGGCGGTCTTCTTCCTGATCAACGCGCGCGGCTTGCGCCTGCGCCCGCGGGTACGCGCCGTGCTGGAGGTCGAGTCCGGGACCAACGATCCATTCGCCGTGTTTCTAACCTTGGTGCTCGTCGAAACGCTGCTTGCGAGCCGCCATCCGCAGCAGCAGGCACTCCTCCTGCTACTGCGCGAATTCGTGCTCGGCTGCGCGATCGGTTACGGCGGCGGACGCGCGATCATCTACGTGCTCAACCACGTCGGCCTGCCGCAAGGATTGCACGCCCCGTTCGTCGCGGTCAGCGCGCTCGTCATTTTCGCGTTCGCGAACACGTTGCATGCTTCCGGCTTCCTGTGCGTCTATCTCGCCGGTCTCGTCGTCGGCAACCGGCAAACGCGCGCGCATAACTCGGTGGTGGTATTTCTCGATGCCGTCACCTGGCTCGCGCAGATCGCGATGTTTGTGCTGCTCGGCTTGCTCGCTTCGCCGCAGCGGCTCGCTGGCTCGATCCCTGCGGCGATCGCAATCGTGCTCGCGCTCACATTCATCGCGCGTCCGGCCGCGGTGTTTCTCTGCCTTGCTCCCTTCGGTTTCCAGTGGCGAGAAAAGCTCTTCATCTCGTGGGTGGGCTTGCGTGGCGCGGTCGCAATCTTCCTCGCATCGATCCCGCTGTTGGTGGGCCTACCGGCGGCGTATCTCTTCTTCGATGTCGCCTTCGTGGTGGTCGTGTTCTCGCTGCTGGTGCAAGGCTGGACGGTCGCGCTCGCCGCCGGCAAGCTCGACATGTCGTTCGCGCGCGCCGCCCCCCTGCCCCGCCGCATCGAACTGGACCTGCCCGGGCAGCTCGCCCGCGAGATCGTCGGTTATCCGCTGAGCGCGAAGAGTCCGTTCATGAGCCGCGGACTGATCCCGAACTGGGCGCGACCGACAATGATCGTGCGCAACGAGGAGATTTTGACTCCGGGCGAAGCGCAACCGCTGCGCGAGGGCGATTACGTCTATCTGCTCGCCCCGCCGGAGAAAGCGCAGGCTCTTGACCGCTTCTTCGTCGACATGCCGCAGCCGCGCGCACCCGATCCGCGCCTGCTCGGCGACTTCTTCGTGCCCGCCACCGCCGCACTCGGCGACCTCGCCGACATCTACGGGCTGCAGGTCGCGGCCGAGTATGCGCAATTGCCGCTTGCCGACTTCATGGAGGAGCAGCTTGGCCGTCCGGCGCGTGCCGACGACGTCGTGACGCTCGGACCGATCGCTTTGCTTGCGCATACGGTCGAAGGCGGGCGCGTCACCACCGTCGGTCTTCGGCTGCCGGTGCCCGAAGAGGAAACCGATTGGCGTACGTGGCTGACACTCCTGCGCAGACGAGCGCGCGAATTGCTAGGCTGAGGTCTGCCGCGCCCACGCCTCAACAATCGCGACGACCTGGTCGAGGCCGTCGGTCAGCGCTGCGGGTCCTGGCTGCAGAATGACCGTCGATTTGATCTCGCGCATCAAGCCCGATTTGACGGCGGGAATCTCGGTAAAGCCCGGACGCGCGGCGACACGCGCCGGGACGAACTTCTTGCCGCACCATGAGCCGATGATGATGTCCGGCGCGGCGGCGATCACCGCTTCGGGCGATACGACCCTGTCCTTCGCACTCTTGCGCCTGCTCAGTTCCGGAAAGACATCGATGGCGCCGGCCGCCTCGATCAATTCGGACACCCAGCCGATGCCTGAGATCATCGGCTCGTCCCATTCCTCGAAATAGACGCGCGGCCGACGCGCGAGATTGGCCGCGCGGCGGCGGGCGGCATCGACGCGCGCCGCCAATTCGCTGGCGAGCGCATCAGCCCTGTCCGTGACGCCGATGAGCGCGCCGAGCGTGCGGATCATGGCCAGAATGCCGGCGACATTGCGCTGATTGAACGCATGCACGGCGACGTTGGCGCGGATCAATTCCGCCGCGATATCCGCCTGCAGATCGGAGAAAGTCAGCACGAGGTCCGGCTCCAGCGCCAGGATTTTGGGCACGTCGGCGGAAATGAACGCCGAGACGCGCGGCTTCTCGCGCCGCACCCGGGGCGGACGCACCGCATAGCCG
>Ga0207762_1000186_pt1 | contig 13450 bp, 10 predicted proteins | sample LuqExpMetageno37_FD_187795 | JGI IMG/M metagenome (GOLD analysis project Ga0207762, IMG submission 187795) | Tropical forest soil microbial communities from Luquillo Experimental Forest, Puerto Rico - Sample 37 (SPAdes) | ecosystem: Environmental > Terrestrial > Soil > Tropical forest ...
GATGCACATCGATGGCAAGGATCACGTCGTCCGCAAACACGATTTTATTTTTCTTCCGCCAGGCGTCGACCACTCGATCTCGAACACCGGCCTGGTCGATCTCGTCTTTCTGGTCGTGACGTCGCCGGTAACCGACGAATGAACTAAGCAAGCCGCTCGCGCGCGGCGTTGCGCCCGGCTCTGCGCCCGGACGCAAACGCCCAGCCGAGATGATGACCGTGCCCTTTCAGGAGCAGGCCACCCTGCCCCGTCGAACCGGCCGCGTACAATCCGGCAATCGGCGCGTCGCCGGGCCCAAGCACGCGATGCTCCATGTCCACCGCGAGCCCGCCTTCGGCGTGCACGAAGACGGCGCGCACTGGGCCGAGCGCCACATACGGTCCATCCGCGAGCGGCGTGCGGCCCCCTGCATTGGCATTCGATTGGGCGACAGTCGCGGCCAGCGATCCTGCAGGCATCTTGAGTCTCGTCGCGAGCGCTTCGAGTGAACCGGCCTTGTGGAAAATGTCGCGGCGGTTGCGCCGGTAATCGTCGATATAGGCGTAAGCCACTCCTGGCGCGGTCGAAATGAAATGCGGCCAGCGCGAGAACAACTCAGTCAGACGCTTGTCCAGCAGGATGTAGGCCACTTTGTCCGGCTGGTCGGGCAGCGCATAGGCCGGTTTGTCGCATTCGTCGGTGAAACGCTCGCCGCGTTGATTGACCAGCCGCGCGCCCGCCGCGAACAACTCGGGCGACGGTGCCAGCGCCGTCGTGACGAAGCTCATGACGAACGGCCGCAGCAAAATGGGCGGCAATTTCTCGAGCAACCACGCCATCAAGCCAGCCAACGGACGCCACGGCGGCAACATCAGCAGCATGTTTGTCCCAGGCGGCGGCACGAAACGCAGTTCGGGGCCAAGCGCGAGATCGCCGTTGACGATCCGGGCGCCAAGTTGCAACGCGAGCTTCTGGCCATCGCCGGTCGCGGTGACATTCACGCCATCGATCTTCGCCTCCTGCGGGCCCATGAAACGGGCCTTGAGTTCAGGATCGCTGGTGAAATCACCAGCTGCCAGAACGACCGCGCGCCGTGCGCGAACGGTCCAAGCGGCGCCGGGCGTGGCACACTCGACGCCGGCGACGCGGCCTCCCTCTGTGATCAGCTTTATCGCGCGCGCATCGCAGCGAATGTCGACACCCGTCCGGCGCGCGGCCCTGCCCAAATGCGTGATGAACGCCCGCGAATTCGGCAGCACGTTGTGCATGCGCGGCCTGGTGTGGGGCGGCTCCGGCATCGGGCCGAAGAACCGGACCCCATGCGCGAGCAGCCACTTGAATGTGTCTGGCATCTCATTCGCCAGGAGCCGCCGTAGCTCGACATTGTCGCGGTTATCCAGCGCACCGTTGAAGCCGGCCATATCGCGCCAATGGTCGGCGGGCTTATCAATAATCCCTGCGCGCGCCTGATGCGGCGTCTCGGTCGCCGTTACCGAGCCAATCGACCACGCCGTCGAGCCGCCAAGCTGCGGATTTTTCTCGAGCAAGACGACGGAAGCGCCCGAGGCGCGCGCCTCGATCGCGGCCGCAAGGCCGCTTCCGCCGCCCCCGACGACAATGACGTCGTACTCGGCCGCGTAGCTCATGCGAGGAAGCGCTCCGATGGAAGCCGAAGCTAATCAGCCATCCGGAAGGCAAGTCAACCTCATCCGGCATTATGAGGTGCCATTTGGCATTCCGGAAAAAGCGGTGTTACTGTTGCTGGCGAACGGGAGGCGGCCATGAGTGCAATTCCAGCCGGCAAGACTCGCGAGCGGTCCCGAACTGAAATCCCAATGTTGATCGGCGGTGAGTGGCGGGCAGCCTCGGAAATGTACGAGGTGCGCGATCCGTACCGCGGGGACATCGTCGAGCTTGCCCCGCGATCGACATCGGACGATCTCGACGCGGCCCTGAACGCCGCGGTTTCGGCCAAGACCAAAGCTGCGGCCATGCCCGGGTATGAGCGGGCCGCCCTACTCCGGCGGGCGGGTGCGCTGTTGCTCGAACGTGCCGACGCGATTGCCGAAATTATGACGCGCGAGACCGGCAAGGCAATCAAGGATGCAAAGGGCGAGATCGTGCGCTCGCAGGACACGCTGTCGCTGTCGGCGGAAGAGGCCGTGCGCATCGAGGGCGAGCATGTGCCGCTCGATGCCAGCGCGATGGGAGCGGGCAAAATCTGCTTCATGCTCCGTTTTCCCGTCGGAGTCGTTGCGGGCATCACCCCATTCAATGCACCGTTCAATCTCGCCTGTCACAAGATCGCGCCGGCCATCGCCGCGGGAAACACTTTGGTGTTGAAGGCGCCGCCGCAATCGCCCGGCGTCGTGCATGAACTCGCGCGTATCTTCGTCGACGCCGGCACTCCGGCCGGCGTGCTCAACGTACTGTATGGGGATCGCGTCGGACCCGAATTGGTGCGCGATTCCCGCGTCGACTTCGTCACCTTTACCGGATCCTCACGCGTCGGCGCTGAAATCAAAGCGGCATCGGGCTTGCGCCGCGTCGCGCTCGAACTCGGCGGCAACGGCGCCACGATCGTGCATGAGGATGCCAAGCTCGCGGATGCCGCCGCCGTTTGCGCGCGCAACGCGATGCGCCTCGCAGGCCAGAGCTGCATTTCGGTGCAGACCGTCTACGTGCATCGCCGCGTCTACGCCGAGTTCGTGGAGATGGTCGCCGCCGAAGCACGTAAACTCAAACTCGGCGATCCATTGGACCCGGCAACTGACGTCGGGACGCTGATCGACGAACAAGCGGCCAGACGCGTGGAAGCGTGGATCGACGAAGCCCGACGCGGCGGCGCGCGCGTCCTCACCGGAGGGAAACGCCACGGCGCAGCCATTGAGCCAACCGTGATCGCGGACGCCGCGCCCGCCATGAAAGTCGTATGCGAAGAGGTATTCGGGCCGGTGGTCAGTCTTCTGCCGTACGACGATGTCGAGCAAGTCTTTGCGACGATCAGCGCCGGCCGATATGGGCTGCAGAGCGGTATCTTCACCGCGTCCATGGAGCTTGCCATCAGAGCTGTCCGCAACCTGCGGACCGGCGGAGTCATCCTCAACGGTTCGTCGACCTGGCGAACGGACCAACTCGCCTATGGCGGCGTGAAAGAGTCGGGGATTGGACGCGAGGGACCGCGCTATTCGATCCGCGACATGACGGAAGAGCGCGTGGTCCTTTTCAATTATTGAGAATGGAGACTCGTTGTTGAAATCGCAGACCAAGACAAAGCCCAGCGCGAAATCCTCAGCATTGCCGGTGCGCAAAGCGTCGCGCCAGTTGAAGCGCCTGCCGAAGAACGACGGGCCGCCGCGCGGCGGGGTCCAGTCGCTCGGCCGCGCATTCGCCATTCTCGAGGAAGTGGCGCGGCACCGGGAAGGAATTGGGCTGGCCGACCTGAGCAAGCTCGTCGGCCTGCACAATTCGACGACGTTTCACCTAGCGAAGACGCTGGTGTCCCTCGGTTACGTTCGGCAAGAGCCCGACTCGAAGCGATACCGCATCGGAGGGCCGCTGTTTGCGCTGGCGGCGAGCGCTCTAGACGAGATCGAGATGGTCAATCTCGCCAAACCGGTGCTCGAAGAATTGTCGTACGAGACGGGCGAGAGCAGCCATTTCTCGGTCAGGATGGGCGACGCTGTCGTCGTGATCGCCAAGACCGGCGGACCGGGCGCTTTTCAATTGGCTGATCGCGTCGGCGTCGTCCGGCCTGCCCATTGCACCGCGTTGGGCAAAGTGATGCTCGCCTCGCTCAACGAGGATCAACTGCAAGGCTATCTGGAGCGCGCGGATCTGAAGCCCTCGACGGCGAAGTCGATCACCGAAAAGCCGGCGCTGTTGCGTGACATCGCGGAAGTTCGGCGCACGGGCGTTGCCAGCGACGAAGGCGAGTTCGATCTCGAGGTTCGCTGCTTTGCTGTACCGGTGCGCGACTTCACCGGGCGGGTCGTTGGCGCGATCGGCGCTTCGGGCCCGATCTGGCGGCAGGGCAACAAGGGGCAAAAGGTGAAGCTGCTGCAGGCCGCCGCCGATCGACTGTCGGCCGCCTTCGGAGCTGAAAGGGCACGGCAAAGGCCGCGAAGCAGCGGCTCCTGAGACGTTTTCGGCGTTGACACTCGAGTATCGCTCGGGCCTATAATCCCACAATAAAAAAAAGCCTCTCACAATATCGCATGAGAGATTGGAAGGGCTCGGGCCAGCAACGGGAGGGCATCGTGGGCATCATTTACAATCGGCGGCGCGTACTGAAAGCCGGCGCGGCTCTGGCCGGCGCATCGGCATTTGGATTTCCCGCTATCGTGAGCGGCCAATCCGACAAAATTAAAATTGGCCATCTCACTCCATTGACGGGGTTTCTCGGCGCCCTCGGCGCCTATGCCCAGCTCGGGCTCAGGATGGCGGAGGAAGAGATTAACCGCTCGGGCGGCGTGATGGGACGCCCGCTCGACGTCATGTCGGAGGATTCCGTCAATCCGGCCACCGCAGCCACTAAGGCGCAGCGCATGCTGGATCAGGACGGCGCGACCGTGCTGATGGGCGAGATCAACTCCGCCTCGGCCGTGACGATCATGCAGGTCGCCGCCCGCAACAAGCGCTTCTATATGCAAATCGGCGCGCGTTCGGACGCGCTGCGCAACGGAAAGAACTGCAACCGCTACACCTTCCACGTCGACATCCCCAGTCACGTGATGGTCTACGCGGTCGGCAAGGCGCTGGTGCGCGACGGCATGATGCAGGGCAAGAAGTTCTACACGTTGACCGCCGACTACATTTTCGGCCACGACCTCGCCAGCGCCGCCAAAGACTTCTTCAAGGAGAACGGCGGCCAACTCGTCGGAGACGAACTCGTCGCGACCGACGTCACCGAATTCAGCCCGTATCTGCTCAAGATCCGTCAGGCGAAGCCGGACATCGTCTGCTCCAATCTCGCCGGCAATCAGGTCACCAATCTGATCAAGCAGTATGCGGAATTCGGCCTGCCCTACCCGATCGTGGGGTTCAACCTGAACACCGCAGACGCCTGGGCGGCCGGCGAAGGTAATTTGAGCGGCACATGGCCGACCGTCTGGCACCACGATCTTGACGTGCCCGCGTCCAAGACGTTCGTCACGAACTTCGTCAAGAAGTACGGCAAGCCGCCGGAGAACCATGCCTGGATCGAGTACATCTCTCTGAAGATCATGGCGCAGGCGATGGAGGAGACGAAGTCGACCGACACGGAAAAACTGATCGCCTATTTCGAGAAAGAACCCCAATTCGATATCTTGAAGGCACGCAAAGGCTACTTCCGGTCTTGGGATCACCAGCTGATGCAAGAGGCATATCCGTTCACGGTGAAGCCGAAAGGCCAGGCAAAGGACCAATGGGACACGCTGCAGCTTGGCGCTGCGGTGCCGAACGCCAACGAGTCGCTCGAAGTCCTGTCGGTCAAGAAGGAGCAGAACACCTGCGTGATGTAATCCGCGCCGGTGTAGTTGATTAACTGCGCGCCGGCGGGACATCTGTAACCCGCCTGCGCGCTCCTGCTCCAGGACCTGCGAATGCAGTTCACGTTCTTGCTTGAACAGGTGGTGAATGGCCTCGTGCTCGGAGGTTACTACCTGCTCATCGCGCTTGGGCTGTCGCTAATCTTCAGCGTCGGCGGCATCGTGAACCTCGCGCACGGCGCGTTCTACGCGCTTGGCGCTTATCTTTCGTTCACCATCGCGAGAGCGTTTGGGTTTGGCGCGTCCGTCGTTCTGTCTCCTATCGCCGTCGCCTTCCTCGGCATTCTGTTTGAGCGCTTCCTGTTGCGGCGGTTTTATGCGGCCGATCCGATCCTCGGACTGCTCGTCACATTCGGGTTGGCCATGATTGCGGAGCAATTCATCCGTATTGTCTGGGGGGCGGCTCCGCTGTCCGTGAACATGCCGCCCGCGTTCAAGGGCTCCGTCTTCCTCGGCGACTTCCTGTTCTCTCGGTATCGACTGTTTCTGCTCGCAGTCGTGATCGCCGTGCTAGCCGCCATCTGGTTGCTGCTGAACAAAGCCTCGTTCGGCCGGGTCGTGCGCGCCGGCATTCAGCGGCCGGACATGGTGGCGGCGCTGGGGATCAAACTGCAACCGTACATGACGGCGATCGTCATGCTCGGCGTTGGCATGGCGGCGCTGGGCGGCGCTCTGTTTGCGCCGATCACCATCGTTCACCCGGCGATGGGCGCCGAGGTCATCACTGTCGCTTTCGTGGTGGTGGTGATCGGCGGACTCGGCAGTTTCTGGGGCGTAGTCATTTCTGCGCTGCTGGTCGGGGTCGTCCGCGGAATGACGATCCACTTCATCCCGGCGGCCGGAGAGGCCTCAATGTATGTGCTGATGTTCCTGGTCCTTCTCTTCCGCCCGCGCGGGCTGCTCGGCGAGCGGATCGAGAAGTTCGAAACATGAAAAAGTCCGTGGCCCGGTATTGGAGGTTTCAGCCGCTGGTGGTCGCGGCAATCGGGTTGTGCGCGCTGCCGTTTGCCATGCGGCTGATCGGCCTTAGTCCCGATACGGCCGCGACCGTAGTGATTCTCGCGATCGCGGCGATGGGTCTGAATCTCTGCATCGGCTACACAGGCTTGGTCTCGTTCGGTCATGCCACCTGGTTCGGTATCGGCGGCTATGCTGCCGCGCTGGCGCAGCAACACTGGTTTCCCAACCAGATCGCGTTGCCCATCCTGGCGTCGATGATCGTCGTCGCGGCGCTCTCGGCCTTCGCGGGTTTCATTATCCTGCGCCGGCGTGGCGTCTATTTCTCCCTGCTCACGCTCGCTCTCTCCGCGCTCACCTACACGATTGCATTTCGCTGGACCGATGTAACTGGCGGTGAAAACGGGCTCGGCAATCTTCAGCGCGGCGCAATTGGTCCGATCGATCTCGGCAATCCACTCGCCTACTACAGCCTGGTGGCTTTGATCGCGCTCGCGGTGATGTACGCATTGCTGCGCATTCTGCGATCGCCATTCGGACACGTGGTCGTTGCGATCCGTGAGAATCAGCAACGGGCGACGTTTCAAGGGTACAAGGTCGAACGCTACAAGTTGTCTGTCTTCGTGATCTCGGCAGTCGTTACCGGACTCGCCGGGTCACTCCTCGCATTCCTCACATATCTCGTATCCGCCGAAGGCGTATCGGTCCCGTTCTCGGGCGAACTGCTGGCCATGGTCGTGATCGGCGGGATGCGGAGCTTTTTAGGCCCGGCATTCGGAGCACTTTTCTTCATCCTTTTCCGCGAATTGTTCTCCATCTGGACGGCGAATTGGCTGCTCTGGTTCGGGCTCATCTTTGTGACATTCGTGATCTTCTCGCCGAACGGCCTCGTCGGAATCTGGGCCGAGTTCAAGCGGCGATGGCGGCCTACGGCGGTCGAGAGCGCTGCGATGAGCAAACGCCGCGTCTATGACGACCTTGCGCTGCCCGATTTCCTGCGCCCCGCGGGCCACTCCGGCACGGTGCTCAAGATCGAAGGCGTATCGAAACATTTTGAAGGAATCCGTGCGGTCGAGGATGCAAGCATCAGCATCTCAGCTGGCGAAATCCACGCTCTGATCGGACCGAACGGCGCGGGAAAGACCACGTTGTTCAACCTGGTTTCCGGTCTGTATGAGCCGAACGGCGGCACGATCAAACTCTACGACCGAAAGATCGAAGGATCCGCGCCCGCCGACATCTGCAACAAAGGCCTGGTGCGCTCGTTTCAAATCACCAACCTGTTTCGAGGCCTGCCCATCTACGAAAATCTGCGCCTTTCCGTGCAGGCGCGCCACCCGAAGCGTTTCAATTTCTGGGCCGATACCGACGATCTTCTCGACGTCCATGCCGAAACGGTCGAATTGATCCGCTATCTCGGGCTCGAAGGTATAGAGCAGATGGATGCCGGCGAGCTCTCATACGGAGGACAGCGCCTGGTCGACCTCGGCATCGCGCTCGGCTGCAAGCCGCAGGTTCTGTTGCTCGACGAGCCGCTCGCGGGACTTCCCGCTGCCGAGCGCGAGCGGGTGTCGAACCTTGTGAAGAACGTCGCCGCCAATATCCCCGTGCTGATAGTCGAGCACGACATCGATCGCGTGCTTGGCCTGTCCCACCGCGTCACGGTCATGAACCAGGGGCAGATCCTGATGACCGGCACACCCGATCAGGTGCGTAACGACCAGCGCGTGCAGGAAATCTACACCGGGACGGGCGACAGCGACGTCGTGCAACACCGCGCTAGCGCGGCAGCGGCGAATGCAAAGCAGGTCCTCCGGTTCGAGAACGTGGACGCGTTCTACGGCAAGAGCCACATCCTGCACGGGGCCTCTCTCGACGTCCGCGAAGGCGAAATCGTCGCACTCGTCGGCCGGAACGGTGCCGGCAAGACGACTTTGTTGCGCACTTTGAACGGGCTCGTGCCCGCCGCATCAGGCACGATCGAATATGACGGACGCGACATCACACGCCTCGGTGCTCCGGAGATAGCGCGCTTGGGCGTCGGCTATGTGCCGCAAGGCCGGCAACTGTTCGCGGGCATGACCGTCGCCGAAAACCTCGCGCTTGGACGCCTCGCCCGCGCGAGCGACGGAAAGGATGCGATCGTTTGGACGGACCGGGAGATTTTCGAGCATTTCCCGCGGCTCAAGGAGCGCGTCAACGTCGCCGCGGACTTCCTGTCCGGCGGCGAGCAGCAGATGCTCGCGGTCGCGCGCGCGTTGTGCGGCAATGTCAGGCTGCTACTGCTGGACGAGCCGTTCGAAGGCCTTGCGCCGAACATCGTGCGGGAGCTGTTCGACGTGTTCGATCGGCTGCGCGGCCGCGCCTCGGTCATTATCGTCGAGCACAATCTCGACCTCGTGCTGTCGCTCGCCGATCGCGTCTTCGCGCTGGAGCGCGGTGCCATCGTTCATCAGGGGCCGTCCGAACCGCTGCTGCGCGATATCGAGTACCGGAAGCGGATCCTGTGGGTCTAAGCGCCCTTGCAAAGGAGCTCGGATGGCAAAATGGTTCGCCTTCGCCTTGGCCATTGCAGCGACGTTCGCGAGCAGTGCCCGGGCTGAACAAACGATCGCGGTCTTCACGAAGAACTCGACCAATCCCGCCTACGCGGCCTTCCGTCTCGCCGCCGATCAGGTGGCGCGCGCGAACGGAATGAAGGCTGTCCACTTCGTTCCGAACAAGCCAGACGACGTCGACGAGCAGAAGAGCTTCGTCGAAGACATCCTGAAGAATCGACCGGACGTCGTGGTTTTCATTCCGGTCGACGACGTCGCAATGGTGGACTCGGTCAAAAAACTCAACGAGGCGAAGATCCCGGTGGTGCTCGCCTCCAACCCGCTGCCGGGCAGCTTCGTCAGCTACGTCGGAGCCGACGATTACGAGATCGGCTACCGCGAAGCGAAATACCTTTTCGAAGCCATGCAGGGGAAAGGCAAGATCGTCATCATCGAAGGCACGGCGGCGGCTCCAACGAACCGTGAGCGCTTGCGTGGCTATCGCCGCGCGCTGGAGGAGACCCCCGACATTCAGGTTCTGGCGTCCGGCGCCGGAAATTACCAGCAGGCCGACGCGGAGCGCCTGATGGCAAAATTCCTTGCCGGGCATCAGCAAATCGACGCCGTCTTGTCGGCGAACGACAGCATGGCTCTCGGCGCACTGCAGGCACTCGACAGCGCGAACCGCAAGGCGATCGTGATCGGGATCAACGGCGTCCTTCCGGCCATCAAGCAGATCGAAAGCGGCCGCATGCTCGCGAGTGTTGATTTCAACATGTTCAAGATCGGCTGTTTCGCGACATTGGCAGCCGTTCGCCATCTCAATATGGAAGCGCTCCCGCAGAAGGTGATTTTGCCGGCGGAAGTCATCGATAAGAAGAATTATCAAGCATGGCTTACTCCGGTTGAGCAGCGGACCTGTCCGACCTGGAGCGAGGCAGCGAAATAGCGTGCGGCAGCTTCGTCATCTCGTCGTCATCGGCCATGGAATCGCCGGGCTTGCCGCAGCGCTATCCGCCGCCGAGGAGGCGCGCGGCAGCGTCCGAATCACCATTCTCGACAAGGCGCCGGCGGCCGAGGCTGGAGGCAATACCCGCTGGTCTCCGTCGAACATGCGCATGGCTTCGACGGAGCGCGTCGAGCCTCAGTTCGTCGAGGACATGATGGAAGCGACGGGCGGGCGCGGAGACCGGCGCTATTTCGAGCGTCTGGCAGCGGAGGCACCGGACGCGATCAAATGGCTGCAATCATTCGGCGTCGAGTTTATCCAACCGCCCTATTATCTCGCAAAGGGACCACCGCGGATCCAGCCCGTCGGAGGCGGAGCCAAATTGATCGAGCTTTTGAGTCACGCGGCTCAGAACTCCGACATCAATTTCCAATACGAATGCGCGGCACACGAGATCGTCACCGACAACGGCGACATTGCCGGCGTTGCCGTTCGAGACAAGACCGGAAGCGAGGTCGTTCCAGCAGACACCATTGTGCTTGCCTGCGGTGGTTTCCAGGCCAATCGAGCCATGCTGCGCGCCCAACTCGGCGAGCCTGCCGGGAGCATGCGGCTGATCTCACCCGGCACGAGCTTCGACACCGGCGACGGAATCGCGATGGCCACCCGGATCGGGGCCGACCGATCGGGAGACTGGAACGGCATGCATTGCGAGCCGGTCGACACGCGCAGCAAGGGCTCCGCCCCGGTCGTCCTCGTCTATCCCTACGGCATCGTCGTGGACAGGCAGGGGCGCCGCTTCTTCGACGAGGGCGGCGGTTTGATGCACGAAACCTGGGAACGGCTCGCGCGCATGATCCAGTTCGAAGCGCCCGGCGCTATCGCATTTGTCGTGCTCGACAGCCGATTGCTGGAGATCGCGGACTACCAGCGCGCCATCCGTTCCGAGGTCGCGCCGGTCAAAGCCGAGACGCTGCCGGAATTGGCGCGCGCTTGCGACATCGATTCCGGTGGTCTTATCGAGACGGTGCATCGTTACAATGCGGCGTGCACGGGCGAACCGCAGCGTTTCGATGCAACACGCTGCGACGGGTTACGCGCCGACAGCGTCCTTTCGCCGCCTAAATCGAACTGGGCCCGTGCAATCAGCAAACCGCCCTTTCTCGCTTACCCGATCGTCGGCGCGATCGCGTACACGTTCGGCGGATTGGCAACGGACGCGCGCGCACGCGTTCTGCGTCAGGGGCAGCCAATCTCGGGGTTGTTTGCGGCTGGCGAAATCACTGGGCACTTTTATGCGACCGCACCCAACGCAGTTTCGGTGCTCCGCGCCCTGGTGTTCGGCAGGATTGCGGGGCTGGAGGCGGTCAATCTCATGCAGCCGGCACGATAATCTCTTGCGGCCATGCTGAGTGTGCGCGGAGAACTCAATCCCGGTTTTCCTGGCCAAACAAAGCTCGATTGTTATTCATCTCTGGAAGCGCGGCAGGCTGCGCAACGAACTTGTCAACCGGGCGGCTGACTGGGCGGCGCCAATACGCATTGATGAGCTTTCGTTTTTCCGCGGACGTAAGATTGCTCGATTCCGAAGCCTCGCACTCCTCACACATCGAATTTGACTCGGCTGTTGCGTTCTTAGATTGAGGGAAATGCTCCGCCATCAACGGCGAATGCAGATCCGGTAATAAAGCTTGCGCGTTCCGATGCCAAGAAAGCGACCAGCCCGCTCACCTCCTCCGGCGCACCGACACGCCCAAGCGGATTGGTGATTTTGCGGGGTGGAGCCGAAGCGCCAAGCGTCATGTCCTGCACGAGACGCTCCGATGCAATCCCCTGCGGCACGATGACGTTCACCAGGATATTGTCTTTAGCCAGATCGTTCGCCAGCGCTTTGGTGAAGGTGAGCACCGCGGAGTTGTTGAGGCTCACACCGATGCGAGCCAGCCGCGGCGTCCGCGCCGCGCCTCCCGAGAAATTGATGATTCGCCCCCAATGCTTCGCGCGCATGAGCGGCACCGCCTGACGAATGAGCCGCGCCGTGCCGTTAAGCTTGTTCTCGAACAGCGCCGCGAAGCCCTCGTCGCTCAAGGCGAAGAAGTCGTCGTCGACCACAGCGGCTGCGCAATTGACGAGAACGTCAACCCCGCCGAACCTGTCGCGCGTGGCCGCAATTGCCGAGTCTACGGCTTTCGGCTCGCGGAGATCGGCAGCAATTCCGAGGACGCGATCACCGGCCGTTTTGGCCAAGACCTCCGCCGCAGCCCGGTTGCGTTGCGGGTCCTGGCTGACAATGACAACCTTCCCGCCCTCATTCAGCAGTTCAGACGCGCAGGCAAAACCAATTCCGCGGCTTCCGCCTGTGACGATGGCGACCTTGCCCTCAAGTCCTAATTTCATTGTGTTTTCCCGGGGCGAGGGAAAGCTAGCGCCCCTTCAGCCCTTTCGCTTCGATGAAGTCGCTCCAGTTCCTGATATCGACGACGACGCGCTTATGCAAATCCGATCCGGACGCATACTCCGGTGTGATATCGAGCGCGCTCAATTTGCCCTTCAGCTCGGGATCATCCAATGAAGCCTGAATTGCCTTCTGAAGTTTCTCGATGACGTCCTGCGGCATGCCTTTCGGACCGAACACGGCGAACCAGAAGCGGAGATCAACGTCCGCATGCTTGATGCCAAGCTCGTCGACGGTCGGCACCTGCGGCAGCGCCGGAGACCGCATCTTGCCGGTGGTCGCAAGGCACTTGATCCGTTTGTCGTCCACCAGGGGCTTCGCGACTTGGCTCGACGGCACCGCCATGTCGACATGGCCCGCGATCAGATCGGCAATCGCCGGTCCGCCGCCGCGATAGGGAATGTCGTTGGTTTCGATCTTTGCGCCGTCGCGCACGACTTCCCAGACGAGCTGGGCGACCGAGGTTACGCCGGCCGACGCAAAGGTCAGTTTCTTCGGTACGGACTGCGACAACGCCGCCAATTCCTTCATGCTGTTCGCAGGCACCGCATTCGCGACGCAAATCGCGAGGGGCGACGTGCCGGCAAAAGCGACGGGCGTAAACTGCGTGACCGGGTCGAATTGAGGCTCGATATCCTTGAACCCGGGCCGCATCACGAGCGCGTTTTCCGCCATCATGAGCGTGTAGCCGTCGGGTGCTGATGACGCGACTCTCTGCCAGGCGATGTAGCCGCTGGCGCCCGAAACGTTCTCGACAAATACGGTTTGGCCCATGCGCTGGCTCAGCGTGGCCGCAAACAAACGCCCGAAGGTATCTGTCGCGCCACCGGGCCCAAATCCGACGACCAGACGAACCGATCGGCTTGGATAGTTTTCGGCGTACGCGTTGGCGACTGCAGCTGTTGCAAGAATGAACGCCAACAAGCCTGACAAGAACCTTGGCATGGTGTTGCTCCCTATCGCCGACACTGCCGTCCGCCCGCTGCTCTCTCTTCAGAAAACCTTCGAGCGCTCTACGGCGCCGCCTTTTCATGTGATTCCG
>Ga0207762_1000187_pt1 | contig 13448 bp, 14 predicted proteins | sample LuqExpMetageno37_FD_187795 | JGI IMG/M metagenome (GOLD analysis project Ga0207762, IMG submission 187795) | Tropical forest soil microbial communities from Luquillo Experimental Forest, Puerto Rico - Sample 37 (SPAdes) | ecosystem: Environmental > Terrestrial > Soil > Tropical forest ...
GAGGATGCGCTTGCCGCGCTCCGGGCCGGCCGCGATAAATGTGGCGACAGCGAGCAGCAGCACCAGCGCGCGCAGCGCCATCGGATCGCGCAAGGACAGCCGCGGCGACGGCCAGCCGGCGCGCAGCTTGCGTGCGGACAGAAGCGCGCGTTCGCGATGCGCCTGCCAGAGCGCCTGCGCGATCGGATCGTCCGCGTTCGCCGCCATCGTGTCGGTGAGCGCGGTGGCCGGGCGATGCGGCTCGCCGCTGACCTTGTCGACCCGATTCAGGGCATCTCTGTGCGAGGGCACGCGCAGCCGGATAAACGGAATGAAGGCCGCAAGCACCAACAGCCCGAATATTCCGACACCGATGGCACGGCCGACCGGCGGCACGACGAGCCAGAGGCCCGCCCATGACAGCGCCAAGAACAGACCCACTGCGGTCGCGAGCGCGGCCAAGGCCGGCCACAGTCGCTCCCACAGGATGCTCCCGCGGGCGCGTTTCAGAGCGCGTGCCAGCCGCAGCCGGGGTTCGCTCACGGGCCGATCATCCATGCCGTCCAATCAAGCAACTCCCCATCCGGCGGGCCAGAATCCGCCTCTCCCGTCACGCTAGCATGCGCACCCGCCCGGAACCACGCACGTTCCGTGCCATTCCAAGTCACTTCATCGGGACCAAGGATTTGGGTGGATTGAAGGCGCAACGGAAGCTGGGCGTGTTCCGGCAGCTTCGACCTGAGTACTGATTTGAACGCCCGCTTGCCCCGACAAGCCTGGCGATGGCCGACGAGACCTCGCGCCAAATCGGCTCCCGACCTCTGACTGAAGGTTGTTAACCTGTTCGGATGACCATTCGTTCCAACCACACTGAAATTTGAATTCCGTTACGAACACACGATCGATTCCAACTCCTTGCAAATTGTTGATCTTCATCAGCAGAAGAACACAAAAATTCCGCCCTCCGGCATGTGCGCGTTGAGCGAACTCAATGCCTCTCTTTCTCAAACGCGCTCAAGCTCGCGCCGATCGAGCCGACAGGAGCTCCCATGGCAAAGGCACGGGCGTTCGCACCGTTCGCCGTGATCGCGGCGGCGTTTCTCTCAGCAACGAATGCGGCACAAGCTCAAACCAATCAACAACCGACAAACACCGCGGACACCGCCAAGCAGAACCAGACATGCCTGCAGTGCCACAGCGCCATGAATCCGGGTCTGGTCGCGGAGTGGCGCGCCAGCGCCCACGCGCAAAGCAACATCGGTTGCTACGACTGCCATCGGGCTGAGAAAACCGATTCTGACGCCTTCGAGCACAACGGCGCGACCATCGCCGTGATCGTGTCGCCGAAGGATTGCGGGCGCTGTCACCAAAAGGAGGTCGATCAACAGAAGGGCAGTCATCACGCCAGAGCGGGCGAGATTCTCGCCTCTCTCGACAATTTCCTCGGCGAGGTGGTCGGCGGTCCGCCTGCGGTTGTGGTCGGCTGCTACCAGTGTCATGGCTCGACCATAAAGGCTCTGCCGAACGGCAAGTTCGATCCGACGACTTGGCCGAACACCGGCATCGGCCGGATCAATCCCGATGGCAGCGCGGGCAGCTGCAGCGCCTGTCACACGCGGCATGCTTTTTCGGTCGCCCAGGCGCGCCAGCCAGAGGCGTGCGGCAAGTGCCATCTCGGCCCCGACCATCCGCAGATCGAGATCTACCAGGAATCGAAGCACGGCATCCTGTGGCTGGCCAACAAGGACCGGCTCAATCTCGATCGCAAGTCGTGGAAGCCCGGCATCGACTATACGGCGGCGCCCTCCTGCGCGAGCTGCCACATGGGCGCGACCACGAACCAGAACGTTACCCATGACGTCGGCGAACGGATTAGTTGGACGCTGCGTCCGGCGATCTCCACCAAGCTCAACATGGTGGTCTACGACGACCTCTCGAAGGAGGACATTCCGGAGGGCAAGCCGCTGCCGAAGGTCGGCGACGAGCGCAAGGGCAGCGACGGCAAGACACGCAAGGTCACCCAGGTGCTGACGTGGGAGGACCGGAGGCAGAAGATGCAGGACGTGTGCTCGAACTGCCATGCCGGCGGCCTGGTCGGCGGTTTCTACAAGCAGTTCGACGATCTGGTTGTCATGTACAATGACAAGTTCGCCCGGCCGGCGGCCGCGATCATGGATGAGCTCTACAAGGCCAACAAGCTCACGCCGGCGCCGATGGATGAGAAGCTAGAGTGGATCTATTATGAGCTCTGGCATCACGAGGGACGCCGCGCGCGGCATGGCGCCTCGATGTCCGGTCCCGACTATGCATGGTGGCACGGCATCTACGAGGTCGCGAAGAATTTCTATTTCGATTTCCTTCCCGAGGTGAAGAAGGTCGCCGGCGACCAACTTTATGGCCAACTCATGGACAAATACGTCTACAGCGATCCACGCCACCGCTGGCTCAGGGATGGCATGAGCAAGGAGCAGCTGCAGAAGATCCAGGACTTCTATCGTCAACGCTACGGTGAACAGAAGTAGCAGAGCAAAGCGCCGAGTGCGTAAAACTCAGAGCCATCCAGGCAGACGGTCGAGCGCGATCAGTTGCTCGGCCGTCACGCGCGGGCGGATGACAGCCCAATCGGCGCCATTGACCAGAACCTCAGGAACGAGCGCGCGCGTGTTGTAGGTGCCCGCCTGCACCGCGCCATAGGCGCCAGCCGACATCACGGCAAGCAGCTCGCCGGGTGCGGGTTCGGCGAGATCGCGGTCGAGCGCAAGAAAATCACCGCTCTCGCACACCGGCCCGACCACGTCGGCGCGTATGCGGCGCGACACGCGATCCGGCTCGGCGACGGAACGGATCTCGTGGTGCGCTTCATACAAAGTCGGGCGGATCAGGTCGTTCATGCCGGCGTCGACGACCACGAAATTCTTCGCCTCGCCGTACTTCACGAACAAGACGCGCGTGACGAGGATGCCGGCGTTGCCGACGATCAACCGGCCCGGCTCGAAGATCAATTTGCAGCCGAGATCGCGAGTCGCGCGCTTCACCACATCCGCATAGGCTTCCGGATGCGGCGGCGGCTCGTTGTCGTCGCGATACGGAATGCCCAGGCCGCCGCCGAGATCGACATGCGCAATCGTGTGCCCGTCGGCGCGCAGTTCGCGCACGAAGTCGGCGAGCAGCGCGAATGCGTTGCCGAATGGATCGAGGTCGGTGATCTGGCTGCCGATATGCATGTCGACGCCGGAAACCGCGATGCCCGGCAGCTTCGCCGCATGCGCATAGACCTCGCGCGCGCGGCTGATCGGAATGCCGAACTTGTTTTCAGCCTTTCCGGTCGCAATCTTGTGGTGGGTTTTGGCGTCGATGTCGGGATTGACGCGCACGGAGATATGCGCGCTGCGGCCCTTGCTCGCGGCAATCTGCGAGAGCAGCGCGAGCTCCGGCTCGGATTCGACGTTGATGCAGAGGATGCCTTCGTCGAGCGCGAGCGCGAGCTCGTCCGCGGTCTTGCCGACGCCGGAGAACATGATCTTCTCCGGCGGAATGCCCGCGGCACGCGCGCGCTTGAGTTCGCCGCCGGAGACGACATCCGCACCGGCGCCAAGCCTGGCGAGTGTACTGATCACCGCCTGGTTCGAATTTGCCTTCATCGCGTAGCAGACGAGCGCATCGACGCCGGCGAAGGCGCCGGCGAACACGTTGTAGTGCCGCGTCAGCGTGGCGGTGGAATAGCAATACAACGGCGTGCCGACCTCGGCCGCAATGCGGTCGAGGCCGACCCCTTCGGCGTGCAGGACGCCGTTCTGGTAGTCGAAGTGATGCATCGGCCTTGTCGGCTTTAGTTGAGCAGAGGATCGAGCACGAACGGCCGGTTCGGCGGTGCCGGCTGTGGCTGGGCCGGCGCGCCGGTGCCGAGAGGCGACGCCAGCAGGCCGGGGCCTGCCGCGGGTTGCTGCTCGGGGGCCGGGGTAGCCGCTGCGGACGGCGGCAGATCAAGCGGACCCTTGCGGCCGCAGCCGGCCAGCGCCGTGGCGAGCGTCATCGCAACGGCAAGGCGAAACAGCGCGGTCGAACGGCGTGGGTTCACGAACGATCCTCCCCGAACGGGTGCGAGCATAGCAAATCGGGCGCATGCGGCGAAGTCATGTTTTTTCCTTCGCGAGCTTGCGGAGCCACCTATTCGCTTGCGCCCGCACGTTTTTCGGGGCGGTGCCGCCGTAGCTCACGCGGCTTTTCACGGAGCGGTCGACGGAGAGCACCGAGAACACGTCCTCCGTGATCCGCGGCTCGACCGCCTGCATGGCGGCAAGCTCCAGCCGGTGCAGGGGCGAGTTCTTCTCCGCCGCGGCTGCGACGATGCGGCCGGTGATGTGGTGCGCCTCCCGGAAGGGAATCTTCAACGTGCGCACCAGCCAGTCGGCGAGGTCGGTTGCGGTTGCGTATCCCTCGCCCGCAGCCTTCTTCATGCGCGCTGTGTCGGGCTCTAAATCGGCGACCATGCCGGTCATCGCGGCGATAGCGAGCGACAGCGCACCCAGCGCGTCCATTGCACCCTCTTTGTCCTCCTGCATGTCCTTCGCATAGGCGAGGGGGAGGCCCTTCATAACAATCAGAATGCCGTCGAGCGCGCCGATGATCCGGCCGGTCTTTGCGCGCACGAGTTCGGCCGCGTCCGGATTGCGCTTCTGAGGCATAATCGAGGAGCCGGTGGTGAACTTGTCGGAGAGCTTCACCAGGCCGACGAGCGGCGAGGTCCAGATCACGATCTCTTCGGCAAATCGCGAGAGATGCACGGCGCAAATCGAAGCGGCCGCGAGCGTCTCCATGACGAAGTCGCGGTCGGACACGGCATCGAGCGAATTCGCCATCGGCCGCTCGAAGCCGAGCGCCGTCGCCGTCATCTCGCGGTCGAGATCGAACGATGTGCCGGCGAGCGCGGCGGCGCCGAGCGGCGACTCGTTCAGCCGTGTGCGCGCGTCGGAGAAGCGGCTGCGGTCGCGCGCGATCATCTCGACATAAGCGAGCAGGTGATGGCCGAAGGTGACCGGCTGCGCCGTCTGCAGATGCGTGAAGCCGGGCATCACGGTCCCGGCATGCGCCAGCGCCTTTTCGGCAAACGTGCGCTGGAGGTTGAGCAGCGCGGCATCGAGCGCGTCGACTGTGTCACGCACCCAGAGCCGGAAGTCGGTCGCGACCTGGTCGTTGCGCGAGCGCGCGGTATGCAGCCGCCCCGCCGCTGGGCCGATCAACTCGGCCAGCCGGCCCTCGACGTTCATATGGATGTCTTCGAGCGCCCGCTTGAAGGTGAACCGGCCCGCTTCGATGTCTGACAGAATCGTGTCGAGCCCGTGAGCGATCGCTTTGGCATCCTCGGCCGCAATGATGCCTTGCTTGGCCAGCATGTCGGCATGCGCCTTCGACGCCAGAATGTCCTGGCGGTAAAGGTGCTTGTCGAAATCGATGGAGGCGTTGATCTCCTCCATGATGGCGTCGGGGCCTGAGGCAAAACGCCCGCCCCACATCTTGTTGCTCATGCTATCGCTCTTGCCCTGCGACCCGAGGTTTTCCCGATCATGACCGAGCCGGCACGTGCAAAAGGCAGGCGGACCGCCCTGATCGGGGCCGGCGTGGTCGCCGGATTGGTCGTCGGGCTGGCTGGGATATACGGGATTGGGGGCCTTTCGCGCAACGCAAGCGGCGATCAGGCGTGCCGCCCGGCCGTCGCCCTGGCGCAGAAGCTCGAGAGCCTGACCCGCGGCGAAGTGGCCGCCTTGAACGTCGCCAAGGCGCCGCTGAAAGTCCCGAACCTTGCCTTTGCCGATGCCTCCGGCAAGCCACTCACCCTCGCCGACTGGCGCGGCAAGACAGTGCTGCTGAACCTGTGGGCCACGTGGTGCGTACCCTGCCGGCAGGAAATGCCGACGCTCGATGCTCTTGAAGGCAAGCTCGGCGGCCCGAATTTCCAGGTCGTCGCCCTCAACATCGATACGCGCGATCCGGAGAAGGCGAAGACCTTCCTCAAGGACATCGGCGTGAGCCATCTATCTTATTACGCGGACGGTAGCGCCAAGAGCTTCCAGGACTTGAAAAGCGTTGGCCGCGCATTCGGTATGCCTACAACGTTGCTTGTCGATCCGAACGGCTGCGAGATCGGCACCATCGCGGGCCCCGCCGACTGGGCAAGCCCCGATGCACTGAAGCTCATCCAGGCGGCGCTAAACCAAGCCGGCTAATTGCCTGATTCCAAATCGTTGGACGTCGTCCCCCCGCATAGGCGGAGGACCCAGTCCTTTACGTCGGACGGGCCGGACCGCCCGCCTTCGCGGGGGATGACGATTCCGACTTGACTCTCCTTCCCGCCCTCTTATACTTAACCAAATGGTTTACTATTCGCCGACCCTCGATCGCACCTTTGCCGCATTGTCCGACCCGACTCGGCGGGCCCTGATCGCGCAGCTGAGCGAGCGGGAGAGCGTCTCGGTCAGCGAACTGGCTAAGCCATTCGCCATGTCGCTGCCGGCGGTGATGAAGCATCTCGACGTGCTGTCGGACGCCGGTCTCGTCACGCGCGAGAAGACGGGGCGCACGGTCTCGTGCCGCCTGCGCGCCGAGCCGATGCGCGAGGCGAACGAATGGCTGGAACGATACCAGCGCTTCTGGAGCGAAAGTCTCGACCGATTGGCCACCTACCTGGAGGAAGACGCATGTCCACCGCCACAGTCGTCAAGCCAAGCCTCACCATCCGCCGCCGCTTCAAGGCAGCACCGGAGCGGGTCTACCGCGCGTGGACAGAGCCGGCGCAAGTAGCGCACTGGTTCGGTCCGGGCAACATCACCGTCCTCGAAGCGGTTTTCGAACCGCGCACAGGCGGACGATTCATGATCCACGCGCGCAGTGCGGAGGGCGAAGATCACCGTGTCTCAGGCACCGTTCGCGAGGCGATTCCGAACAGCAAGGTCGTCTACACATGGGCCTGGCAGTCGACACCCGAGCGGCAGTCGCTGGTCACCGTCGAATTCAAGCCGGACGGCGACGGCACGCTCCTGGTGCTCACGCACGAGCAATTCTTCGATGAAGGCGCGCGTGACCGCCACAACGGCGGCTGGAACGCGGCCCTCGACAAGCTCGAAGCCTATCTGGCCTGAGGAGGAAACGATCATGCCGCAGCCTTGGAAGCACGGGCATTTCTACTGGAACGAACTGATGACGCGGGATGTCGAACGCGCCAAACGCTTCTACGCCGAAACGCTCGGCTGGAAGTTCGACGGCATGCCGATGCCGGACGGCACTTATTGGCTCGCGAAAAGCGGCGACGAGATCGTCGGCGGCATCTTCGACATCGGCGCGCCGCAGTTCGCACAGGTGCCGGAATCGTGGATGGCCTACATCGCCGTTGACGACGTCGATGCCCGCGTGAAGAAGGCGCAAAGCGCCGGCGCAAAATTGATGAAGCCGATCTTCGACGTGCCGGGCGTGGGCCGCATTGCGGTGCTGATGGAACCGGGCGGCGCGGGCATCGGCTGGATGACGCCCGCGGCGACGTGACTCACAACAAACCGAGGAGGCTGATCATGCAGCATTCCGTGGTCTCACAGCAGGAATGGCTTGCCGTGCGCAAGGCGCTGCTTGCCCGTGAAAAGGAATTCACCAAAGCCCGCGACGCGCTCAGCGCCGCCCGGCGCGACCTGCCCTGGTTCAAGGTGGACAAAACCTACACCTTCGACACACCGCAGGGCCGCAAGATGCTCGGGGAGTTGTTCGGCGGCAGGAGCCAGCTTGTCATCTATCATTTCATGCTTGGCCCCGGCTGGGTGCAAGGCTGCCCGAGCTGCTCGTTTCTCGCCGATCACTTCGATGGCGCATCGATCCATCTGGCTCAGCGCGACGTGAGCTTCATGGCGGTGTCGCGCGCACCGCTGGCCGAGATCGATGCCTACAAGACGCGTATGGGCTGGCGGTTTCCGTGGGTGTCGTCGTTCGGCAGCGACTTCAATTCAGACTTCGATGTCTCATTCAACAAGACGGACGTCGCGGCAAAGACACTTGCGTACAATTACGACACGGTCGCCGTAAACAGTGAGGAATTGCCGGGCCTGAGCGTCTTCTATCGAAACGAACGGGGCGAGGTGTTTCACACCTACTCCACCTATGCCCGCGGCCTCGACATTCTCGTCGGCGCCTACAATTTCCTCGATCTGACACCAAAGGGTCGCGACGAAGACTCACTGCCGTGGACCATGGCCTGGGTAAGGCGACACGACGAGTACGAAGCCTCGCAGCAGCCGTCCTGCTGCGGGTGAACATAAGTCCCGAGTCAGGAAGGAGCCAAACCATGAAGCTATATGGATTTCCTGCATCGCCAAACACGTGGATGGCACGCGCCGTTGCCGCCCATCTGGGTATTCCGCTCGAGCTGCAGTTCGTCGATCTAACCAAAGGCCAGCAATACACGCCGGAATATCTGGCAATCAATCCAACCGGACGCACCCCGACCCTCGTCGATGGCGAGTTCAAGCTTTGGGAAGCGAACGCGATTCTTCAATATCTCGCGAGTCAGAAGCCGAACTCTCTGTGGCCGGACAATGCACGCGCCCGCGCCGACATCATGCGTTGGCAGAGCTGGTGCCTTGCGCACTGGGGGAAGGAGTCATGCGAGCCACTGACATTCGAGCGGCTCGTGAAGCAGATCCTGAATGCCGGACCGCCGGACGATGCGATCGTGACGCGCGCGCTCGGATGCTTCAACAGAGAGGCCAAAGTGCTGGAGGCGCATCTCGCGAAGCATCCTTACCTCGTCGGCGGCAGCATCACCCTCGCCGACTATTCGGTCGCCGCCCCGCTGTTCTATGCCGAACGGGTTGGCTTCCCGCTGGCGGATTACCCGAAGGTGCGTGAATGGTTCGGACGCGTGTCCGCTCTGCCATCGTGGAAGGAAACTGCGCCGCAGTTCGCTCAGGCGGCGTGATTCAAGTCGTCATCACCGGGCCGGCGCGCAGCGCCGAGTCCCGGTGATCCCGATCAGCGCGCGCCGCCTTCCTAAACAAGATGACTGGGACAAGCCCGGCCATGACTTTGAATGGAAGCGCCTCCGATCAGCGCGTCGGGACCGGTTTCTCGCCGCGATAATCATAAAAGCCGCGCTGTGTCTTGCGGCCGAGCCAGCCGGCTTCGACGTATTTCACGAGCAGCGGGCACGGCCGGTATTTAGAATCGGCTAAGCCCTCGTGCAGCACCTGCATCACCGACAAGCACGTATCCAAGCCGATGAAGTCCGCGAGCTCGAGCGGGCCCATCGGATGATGCGCGCCGAGCCGCATCGCCGTATCGATCGCTTCGACGTTGCCGACGCCTTCGTACAGCGTGTAGATCGCCTCGTTGATCATCGGCAGAAGGACGCGGTTGACGATGAAAGCGGGGAAGTCTTCCGACACCGCGATCGTCTTGCCGAGCTTCTTTACGAACGCCTTCGACAATTCGAACGTCGCGTCGTCCGTCGCGATGCCGCGGATGACCTCGACCAATTCCATCAGCGGCACCGGATTCATGAAGTGAATGCCGATGAACCGCTCCGGCCGGTCTGTCGACGATGCTAGCCGCGTGATTGAGATCGAGGACGTGTTGGTCGCGACGATAGCGTCGGGCTTCAGCGCCGCACAGAGATCGGCGAAGATACGCCGCTTGACCTCTTCCTTTTCGGTCGCGGTCTCGATGACGAGGTCGCATTGACCGAGATCGTCGTACTTTTCCGCCGGCCGAATCAGACCGAGCGCGTTCTTCTTCGCATCCTCGGTGATGAGGTTTTTCGTGACCTGACGGGTCATGTTGCCGTTGATCGTCGCCATGCCGGCCTTGATCCGATCGGCGGCGACGTCGTTGAGCAGCACCGTGTAGCCGGCGAGCGCACAGACATGGGCGATGCCGTTGCCCATCTGTCCTGAGCCGATCACCCCGACAGTTTGAATATTCGCGACCATGGTCTGTTCCAAATCGGTCGAAGGCTGCGCAACCGCCTTCTCTTTCTACGCCGAACCGGTGGATGATACCACCGGCACCAAATCAGCTCTTCGCTTTGTCCAGTTCAATCGCCAGTTCGGGCAGCGCCGTATAGAGGTCCGCCACCAGGCCATAATCGGCGACCTGGAAGATTGGCGCCTCCTCATCCTTGTTAATCGCGACGATCACCTTGGAATCCTTCATGCCGGCGAGATGCTGGATCGCGCCGGAAATGCCGACCGCGATGTAAAGCTCGGGCGCGACAACCTTGCCGGTCTGTCCGACCTGCCAGTCGTTCGGCGCGTAGCCGGCGTCGACGGCGGCACGGGAAGCACCCATCGCGGCGCCAAGCCTGTCCGCCACCGGCTCGATGTACTTGGTGAAGTTCTCGCGGCTCTGCATCGCGCGCCCGCCGGAGATGATGATCCGAGCCGAGGTGAGCTCCGGCCGGTCGGATTTGGACAATTCCTCGCCGACGAAGCTGGAGAGCGCGGGATCATTGGCTGCGCTCGCGGTCTCGATCGGCGCCGAGCCGCCCTCGCCCGTCGCCTGGAAAGTCGAGGTGCGGACCGTGATCACCTTCTTGGCGTCCAACGACTGCACCGTCTGCACGGCGTTGCCGGCATAGATCAGCCGCTCGAACGTATCCGGTGCGAGCACTTTGGTGATCTCGGAGATCTGCATCACATCGAGCAGTGCAGCGACGCGCGGCATTATGTTCTTGCCGTTCGTCGTCGCCGGCGCAACTAGCGCGTCATAAGAAGCGGCGAGCGACACGAGCAGCGCGGCAACCGGCTCGGCGAGCGAATGCTCGTAGGCGGGGCTGTCGGCGACGAGCACCTTGGCGACGCCGTCGAGCTTCGCGGCAACCTCGGCCGCAGGTTTGCAATTCTGACCGGCGACGAGGACGTGCACCTCGCCGCCGAGTTGCCTAGCGGCGGTCAGCGCCTTTGCGGTGGCGTCCTTGACCGACTTGTTGTTGTGCTCCGCGAGAAGAAGCGTGGCCATGTCAGAGAACCCCCGCTTCGTTCTTCAGCTTTGACACAAGCTCGGCGACCGAGCCTACCTTCACGCCGGACTTGCGGCCTGGCGGCTCTACTGTCGTCACCACCTTCAGCCGCGGCGCAACGTCGACGCCATAATCGGCGGGTGTCTTCTCCGCAATCGGCTTCTTCTTCGCCTTCATGATGTTCGGCAGCGACGCGTAGCGAGGCTCGTTCAGGCGCAGATCGGTGCTGACGATCGCGGGCGCTTTTAGCTTCACCGTCTGCAGGCCGCCGTCGACCTCGCGCGTGACGGTGACGCTCTCGCCTTCGATGACGAGCTTCGACGCGAATGTGCCTTGCGACCAGCCGAGCAAGGCCGCAAGCATCTGGCCGGTCTGGTTGGAGTCGTCGTCGATCGCCTGCTTGCCGAGAATGACGAGCCCGGGCCGCTCCTCGGCGACGATGCCCTTCAAAATCTTGGCGACCGCGAGCGGCTCGATCACGCCTTCGGCTTTGACCAGGATGCCGCGGTCGGCGCCCATCGCGAGAGCGGTGCGGATGGTCTCGGACGCCTGCGCCGGACCGATGGAAACGGCGACGATCTCGGTCGCCTTGCCGGCTTCCTTCTGCCGGATTGCCTCCTCAACGGCGATCTCGTCGAAGGGATTCATCGACATCTTGATATTGGCGAGTTCCACGCCCGAGCCGTCCGGCCGGACGCGAATTTTGACGTTGAAATCGACCACCCGTTTGACGGGCACCAGAATTTTCATGATCCCCATTTCCCGGATGGGCCTGAATGGCAAAAAAGTGGGCGGAAGCTACTGGCCGTCCCGCGGCCAGTCAATGTTATTGCTGCGGCGCACTCTAACCCCGCCGAGCCTGCCGGCGCACGGTTTAAGTCAATGTCGCCTGCTCAGCCGGGGTGCATTGGACACGCACCCGAACAGCCGGACCCCGGCCGGCCGGAACGCGTAGTAAAGACCATGCTGCCCCCAGCGCACGGCCGCACGACGATCAGCGGTTCTGCCCTGGCTGCCAGAGCACGTCCGACACTCCCTTACCGTTAGCATAGCGCCCGGCGACGAAGAAGTAGTCGGACAGCCGGTTGACGTAGCGGAGCGAGGGACCGGAAACCTCCTCCCCCGGTTTATCCATCAGCGTCACCATGATCCGCTCTGCGCGTCGGCAAACCGTGCGCGCGAGATGCAGCCAGGCCGACACCGCACTACCGCCCGGAAGAATGAAGGACTTCAGTGGCGCGAGATCCGCGTTCAAGCGATCGATCTCGCCTTCCAGCCAAGTCACCTGCGCGTCGGTAACGGTCAGCCGTGCGCCGCCCGGCCCTTTCTCGGCAAGGCACAAATCCGCCTCGACGTCGAAAAGGTCGTTTTGGATGCGGCCGAGCGCCGCATCGAGCACCGCGTCGCCGGCTGTATGCAGCCGAGCGAGACCGATGACCGCGTTGAGTTCGTCCAATGTGCCGTAGGCGTCGACGCGCGGATCATATTTCTTCCTGCGCGCGCCGGAGCCGAGCGCGGTCGTGCCGTCATCGCCCGTGCGCGTGTAGATGCGGTTGAGGACGACCATGGGCGCTATTTCCCCATCATCCAGATCGTGGCCATGATCACGATGATCGCGACAAACTGAAGCAAGACGCGCATGCGCATCAATTGCTGCGAGCGGTTCGGCGAACCGCCGCGCATCATATTGACGAGGCCGAGAACGAGCACGACGGCGACCGCGGCAATCGCCAAAGGAACAAGGAAAGTGGACATGGCGCTCGACATCCGCGGCTTCTAGCACCGACGGCGAGAGCGGGCTATCCCGCCGGGCTTCGACTCACGGCAATACCCGCCGGGCAAACCGCGCAATCTCCGCAACGGCGGCCTGCGCCTCCGGCATCACCGTCGCGAGCAACTGAAAGACGTGCGGCATGCGCGGCCAGACCTGCAATTCGACATCACAGCCGGCGGCTTGCATCTTCTCGGCCATGCGCACCCCGTCGTCGAGCAGGACTTCGTCGCCGCCGGCCTGGATCAAGGTCGGTGGCAGTCCGCGCGGATCGCCGTAGAGCGGCGACGCATACGGATCGCGGGGATCGGCGCCGCCGAGATACATCGCCGCATGGTGCGGGATTTCGCTCGCGACCAGCATCGGATCGGTGTCGGCCTTCGTGTGCAGCGAGGCGCCGGTCGTCGCGAGATCGGTCCACGGCGACAACGCGACGGCGCCGGCGGGAAGCGGCACACCCTCGTCACGCAATTTGAGCAGCAACGCGAGCGTCAAACCGCCGCCCGCGGAGTCGCCGGTAAGCAGAATACGGTCCGGACTGGCGCCCTGATCGAGCAGCCAGCAATAGCCGGCGAGTGCGTCGTTTAGCGCCGCCGGATAGGGATGCTCGGGCGCCATTCGGTAATCAAGGGCGAGTACCCGCGCGCGCGCGGCCTTGCCAAGGCGCCAGGTGAAATGCCCGTAATTGCGGAACGAGCCGACGGA
>Ga0207762_1000196_pt1 | contig 13273 bp, 19 predicted proteins | sample LuqExpMetageno37_FD_187795 | JGI IMG/M metagenome (GOLD analysis project Ga0207762, IMG submission 187795) | Tropical forest soil microbial communities from Luquillo Experimental Forest, Puerto Rico - Sample 37 (SPAdes) | ecosystem: Environmental > Terrestrial > Soil > Tropical forest ...
CGATGTTCCGGCCGCCTGCCAAGCCCAGCAGATCGTTGATGTAGGTGGTAGGGCCCGCGGCGATCAGGGGATCGGTCCAGATCAGGTAGAGAACCCGCGGACGCGATGCTGTCGGCAAACACACGTTCTTGATTGGGGAGTTGGGTGCAACGGCTACCGATCCCGACAAGTCTGGGAGTTCTTGTTCGAGCCCGCAGCCTGAGGCAGAATAAAACGAGCAATGATAACCGACGCGCCACCCAGGAAGAAGAATCTGCAGTCCTTCACAGAAAGCGACAGACTCAACACGCTAAGACTGCCGCAGGATGATAGGTTGCGAAGAATTGCTAGGGCCATCGAAGCCGCCATCAAGACCGGACGGACCAAAGAGGTTCTCCGAGTTTCGGGAGAGTTTCTCGATACCGCAGCCGATTTTTATCAGGTGAAGCACTGCGACGTACGGGTTCTCGCAGCCAGACCCCTGCGTGTCAGGGAGCGATCGACAACCGAGCTTTTCGGCGACTACAACCCGAACACCATTCTTATCCGCGTGTGGATGAAAACCGCGATACGCAAAGAGGTCACCTCGTTTGGAACCTTCCTGAGTACTCTGTGTCACGAATTTTGCCACCACCTGGACTTCCAGCGATTCCCGGATTCCTGGCACACGCGGGGATTCTATGAACGAACGGCCTCGCTCTACCACCACGCTCGAGAGACGCCCCAAAAGAGACTTATTTGGATACCCATGCGAGGTCGCCGCTGGCGCATCGACTGGCAACGTACGAACCGCATTGGGCTACATCCGCACTCCTCCAATTGATATGCCGAAAAGAAGTGCAGGACTATTGATGTTCAGGCGTCGCGACTCGAACTTGCAGGTATTCCTGGTCCACCCTGGAGGACCGTTCTGGAAAGAGAAGGATGCTGGTGCGTGGTCGATCCCGAAGGGGGAATACGAAGATGGTGAGGAGCCGCTCGAAGCGGCAAAAAGAGAATTCGAAGAAGAAACCGGAATCAAAGCGGATGGAGAATTCGTAGCGCTGGGTCAGACTAAACAATCAGGCGGGAAAGTAATCTCAGCCTGGGCCTTCGAAGGAGATTGCTCGCCAGCAGAAGTACGAAGCAACATGTTTTCGATGGAATGGCCGCCAAGGTCGGGTCACAAACAGGAATTTCCTGAAGTCGACCGTGCGGATTGGTCTAACTTGAACGAAGCGCGTACGCGTATCTCGAAAGGGCAAGTCGTATTTTTGAATCGGCTTGTGGATCGCCTCCAATAGTTCCTGGCTGCATGAAGACCGCGCTGTGACATGCACTTCTACGCATTGCGCGTTTGAACGTCCAGATGGGGACCACAATGGAGCTTCGGTTGAACAGCGGTTTAGCAAATTCCACGTTTGACAGACTGATGTTCGGAATCAACGGACCGCTACGACGACGTGCGCAAAACCTGCGCCTACCTTAACCGCTTGGACCCGTGCAACTTGCCTTGTAATTTGAGAAGGTTTTTGGGTAAGAGGTCTTACCATGCAAACGAAGGTTTCAACGAAAGGGCAGGTTGTTGTCCCCAACCGTATCCGGCGCAACTGAACCTCCAGCCAGGCGATTCGCTGGAGGCGAAACTCCAAGGCCAACGCATTGTCCTGACTCCGCGAAGGTCCCGCCCGCGAAGCGCGCAAATCATTCAGGATCCAGCGACCGGCCTGCCGGTTCTCAGCGCCGGCCCCAATGTACCCCAATTAACCAGTGCCCAGGTCCGTGAGCTCCTCGCTGAGTTCCCATGAAATATCTGCTCGACGTGAATTCGTTGCTTGCACTTCGCGTTCTGCACCATGAGTTCCATCCGCGGGTTGCCCGCGTGGGTGGAGCGTCTCGCATCCAAAGGCGTTCCGGAACTGGCAACTTGTCCGATTACGAGCTGGGATTTGTACGCGTGCTCAGCCAGGCTCAACAATACGGCTCCTCGGTAATACAAGCGCGCGAGCTTTTGCTTAAGCTGAAGAATACCAAGCGAATTCACTGCGCCCTCATCCCGGATCACCACGACATCCGTCATCTTCCAAAATGGGTCAGAAGCCCAAAGCAAACTACAGACGGGCACCTTGTTGAGCTCGCTAAGGCCAACGAGGCTGTTCTGGCAACACTGGACCGTCGGATCCCCGGGGCATTTGTCGTTCCACAGAGTCGCCGCTCATAGTCTCTTCTTTCGGGGAAATCATACCGACCGTAATCCGGATAAGGGCGAGGGCGGTGGTTCAAGTACACCCATGCGCACCATAAATCACCAGTGAATACGCGGGTTTTCTCACTTCCCTCCTCCCTGCGTCTCACTCCAAAATCATTTTGCCAACTATTTTCCAACGTCCGGGCCGATTCAACATAGACGCAATTATGACTTCGGGCACTGCCGCAAGCGTTTGTCGCCTAGTGGATAACTTCTAGATTGCCTGGCCGGTGCCCTAATTCCTCTTGCGGGCAATGTCGCAAAGCATGTCCGAATGGATGTTCAGGCCGATGTTGGTCATGTTGTAGACGTGCTCGCTCGCGACGAGCCAGACGATTTCACAGATTTGGCGCTCGGAGTAATGCCGGGACATGCGGGAAAACGTATCGGGGTCAACCTTCTTCTCCTTGGTCAGCTCCGTGACATAGTCGAGAGCGGCGCGCTCGGCGTCGGTGAACAGCGGGCTACTGCGGTACTGCTCGAGGGCGTCGAATTTGGCTTGATTCATCGAGGCTTTGATGGTGAACGCACGACCGATATCGATGCAAAAGAGACAAACGTTGCTGCGGGCTACCTGCTCCCGAATGAGCATGATGGTCTCCGGCGGCACCTGCAGCTTTTTGTCCAACTGGCCGATCTTTGCGTAAAACTGACCGAATCCGATCGGCAACCTAGCGGAATGCACTTTCAGCGGCGTCAGCACTTTGCCGAACTGCTTGCGGGTGAAGAAATACGCCAGCTTCAGCATCAATCCCCTGGGCTTTTCGATCGGGGGAAGAAATGTGTCCGATTTTGGGGTTTCCATCGCCATGCTTGCCATTTTTGTGCCTTCCTTTCGCTGTTCTATTTGATTCTTGGCGCTACGCCGACGTCGCCTGTTTTTCTATTCTTTTAAGTGTTTCTGGTGGAAAGAGTTTCATCCCGCGATTAACTTTGACGACCACAACGCGATGACAAGCAACTCGAGCGCAGGATCCGCTATTCCCAAATTCCCAGTCCCGCTCAGTCCCGGCTCCCTCTGCTTGCTCTTCCTCAAGAGCCTGCGTACTCTTGGCAAGATAGGTCGACGACACTGCCATGACCTCCGCTGGCGAATCCTTTCCGCTGACTCGCCATTCCGTTCTCGCCGCCGCGCGCAGCCAGGATGGCGCCGAGCGCGCTCGTGCCTTGGAGATTCTCTTCGCCTCTTATTGGAAGCCGGTTTACAAATACATCCGCCTGAAATTCTCGCAATCGCCGCAAGATGCTCAGGACCTCACGCAGGGCTTTTTTGCCGAGTTGCTCGAACGCCAACTCCTGTCTCGCTTCGATCCCGCCAAGAGCCGGTTGCGTACCTATCTGCGACTTTGCGCGGACAGCTTCGCGCTCAACGAACTGAAAGCCGCTTCCCGCAAGAAACGCGGCGGCGAATTTGCGCACGTGGCGCTGGATTTTTCCGGCGCCGAGGACGAACTGCGCGCCCAGGCCATCGATCCGGCTTCCATTCCTTCTCCGGAATCGCTCGAGGACTTTTTCGAGAAGGAGTGGATTCGCAGCCTATTTTCTTCTGCAGTCGAAGAGCTTCGCGGCGCTTGTGAAGCGCGCGAAAGGCAAAATGCGTTTCAGCTCTTCGAAGCCTACGATTTAGCAGGCGAAGAAAACATTTCGTACGGCGAACTTGCCGCCAGATTCTCGCTGCCCCTCAGCGAGGTGAATAACCAGCTCGCCTGGGCCCGCCGCGAATTTCGCCTCATCGCGTTGGCACGACTGCGCGCCTTTTGCGAGAGCGAGGAAGAGTTCGCCCTAGAGGCAAAAGCCCTTTTTGGCGTTTCAAGGCAATGACGTTTCTAAACGACAAAGCTCTCGAACGCCTTCGTTGCTCCGAAGGTGCGGATTTTTCCGGCACGCGCTACAAGCTCCGCGAGTTCATCGCGCGCGGTGGAATGGCCGTGGTTTACGCCGCCGAGGACGAAAAACTTTCCCGGCGCGTCGCGCTCAAGGTTCTCGACGCACCGGATGCAAATGGGGAGCTCACCAGCCGGCTCATGCGCGAAGCGCGCATCCTCGCACAGCTCGAACATCCCGGTATCGTTCCGGTACACGATGTCGGGGTTCTGCCCGGCGGCCGTGTCTTCTACACCATGAAGTTCGTCGAAGGGCTTCGCCTGGATAGATACATCATGCAAGTCGACTCCCTGCCGCAACGCCTCCGTTTGTTCCTTCGGGTCTGCGACGCGGTTGCGTTTGCCCACGCGCGCGGCGTTCTGCATCGCGATTTGAAGCCAGCGAACATCATGGTGGGCTCCTTCGGCGAAGTGCTGGTGATGGATTGGGGCCTCGGCAAGATTTTGCGAGAGCATAGCCTCAGTCGGGACGAGACCTTTGTCTCTTCCGGCCAAAAAGCTAAGTCAGAAAGTGATTCAACCCAGTTTACCGTTATAACCGGCCACGGCACCGTCATGGGCACGCCCGGCTATATGGCTCCCGAACAGGCTCGCGGCGAAACCGAAAGGATCGATGTGCGTAGCGACATTTTTTCGCTCGGTGCCCTCTTGAGATTTATCGTGATCGGCGGCGCCCAAGGAAAATCGGCCGCACAGCCCCGGCCGCTTTCGGCCATTTGTGCCAAGGCGACGGCGGAAAGCCCAAACGCGCGTTACACCCACGTTTCTGAGCTTGCTGCCGACGTTTCCCTCTACCTGGATGGGCTACCGGTGAGCGCCTACGCTGAGAATTTCTTGGAGCGTCTCAGGCGTTTCTACAAGCGCCATGAGGTCGCTATCTTGTTAATTGGAGCTTACTTAATCATGCGCGCGCTGGTGCTGCTCTTTTTTCACCGCTAGGCTTAAAGGAATCCGGCCCGTTGTTGTAAAGAACCTCAGAGCGGGAGAGAATGCAGCCCCGATGGAGGGTTGTTCGATGAACAAAATTGTGATCGGCCTGCTGCTGGGCACGTTGCTTGGAGCAATCGACGGTGCGACGGCGTGGTTCACCCCCGCGGTTCGCGGGATGCTTGTGGGAATTATCTTCGGATCAACCCTTAAAGGTTTAATTGCGGGAGTCGCCGCAGGAATTTTCGCGCGCAAGGTAAATTCCGTGCCGCTGGGAATTCTCTTCGGGCTTGGTGTGGGATTCCTGCTGGCGTTTCTGGTGGCCCTGAAGGAGCACGGATACTACTTCGAGATCATTTTGCCCGGAAGTATCGTGGGAATGATCGTGGGATGGGCCACGCAGCGGTACGGCTACACAACCGCGGCCGCACAAAGAGGCTAAAGCGGATCGGATTTTCAGACGCAATACGCTACTCATTCGAGGAGGAGAATATGGCACGTGTAATCCATTTTGAAATTCCGGTGAACGAGCCCGATCGCGCGGCGGCGTTTTATCAGAGAGTGTTCGGGTGGAAATTCGACAAGTGGGACGGCCCGATGGAGTACTGGATGGTGAACACAGGCGCGGAAGGGGCGCCGGGAATAAATGGCGGAATGCTGAAACGGGGAGACGTGACTGTGACCACGAACACGGTCGGTGTGGACTCCGTCGATGCGTCCGTCGCCGCGGTGAAGAAGGCGGGCGGAAAGTTGATTACGTCGAAGACGCCGATTCCAGGCGTAGGTTATTTCGCTTACTGCGAAGACACTGAGGGAAATGTTTTCGGCGTGATGCAAGCGGACGCCAACGCAAAGTGAAATTCTGACCGGAAAGACGCTCCAACGTTAGCCAAGCGCGCTTCGATCTCATTTGCACGCGCTAATCCGGTGTTCGAAAAAACTACGCTCCATAGGATTGCGCGCCAGCCTGAGTGCAGCGACAAAATGCTCGCGCGCGTCTTCAAGATGGCCGCTACCAATCTCAAGCTCGCCGAGCGCGGCGTGGTAGAACGGATACTTGCGGAGACGCTCTGAGTCTTGAATCGCTTGGATCTCTTCCAACCCGCGTTGCGGCCCTTCGCGTTGCGCGATGGCAATCGCCCGGTTGAGGGCCACGATTGGTGAAGGTCGAAGTGCCATCAGTTTGTCGTATAAGGAAATGATCATCGCCCAATCCGTGTCTTCTGTGCGTTGTGCTGAGGTGTGGACCCAAGCGATTGCGGCCTCGACATGGTAGTCGGTAAGTTCCGGGCCCGTTGCCGAGCGCTCGAGCAGCCTCAGGCCTTCTTCCGCCAAGGCTTGATCAAACTGCGAACGATCCTGGTCGGCGAGCGCAGTCAGGTGGCCAGAAGTGTCGAGTCGCGCCGGCAGGCGCGCTGCGTTCAAGAAGGTGAGAGCGGCAAGAGCGTACGTTGAAGGAGTGGCTCCAAGCGCGTTTTTCAAGAGCATTGATGTAAGGCGCATTGCTTCTTGACAAAGCTCAACCCGTACGGCTTTCTCGGGGGAAGCGCCGTGATAGCCCTCGTTGAAAAGCAGGTAGAGAGCGCGTTGTACCGCTGGCAGGCGCCGGGCAAAGTCCTCGGCACCGGAAATGTCGAAAAGTTTCCTGGAGCCGGCTAGTACCTTCTTGGAGCGCATAATTCGCTTCTCGACGGCAGCGTGGCTGGCGACGAATGCGCTCGCAATTTCATCCACGCTGAAGCCGCAGAGGATGTGAAGGATGAGAGCAACCTGAGCGTCCTCTGCTAAACGCGGGCTACAACAGGAGAACATCATGCGCAGAGCATCGTCTTTTATGGCCGCTGCGCCAAACTCCTCTTCGACCGTAGGCGCCAGCGTCCACTCGCTCTCAAGCTGGCGCGTCAGCTCGGGTGCAAACGTCCTTGCGGTTCGCTCGCGCCGCAGGACATCGAGTGCGCGGTTCTTCGCCGTGGTCATCAGCCAGGCGGACGGATTCTCAGGCACGCCTCGGAACTTCCAGACCTCAAGCGCCCGGCAGAAGGCCTCCTGCACCACATCTTCTGCCAGGGCGAGGTTGTGAACTCCGAATATGCGCGTTAGCGTGGCGACCATTCGCCCCGCTTCGTGCCGAAAGAGATGTTCACTGAGCTCCATTACATGTTCAGTTTCATGACCGGGCGGACTTCTACTTGGCCATCCACTTCGAGAATGGGGCAGCCCTTGGAGAGCTCGGCCGCTTCATCGAGGTCTTTGGCCAAGATCAGGGTATAGCCGCCGACCAGGTCCTTGGCTTCGGCAAACGGACCATCGGTCACGGTTTTGCGCTTGCCATTGACGAGCTTGCCCGCACGCTCCAGAGGCTGGCCACGGTCTTTAACGTGGCCGTTCTCCGCCAGCTCCTTGAACCAGGCCATCCACTTTTGCATCATCTGCTGAGCTTGCTCGGGCGACCTGCCAGCTTGGCCGCCACGGTACAGAAATACAAATTCGTTCATCTCTTTCCTCCTTGGTGATCTTAGACTTCCATCCTGTAGACGTTTGGACGCCATGGCAGCAGACATCTTTTTTGATGCTAAAGGTACGGAGGGCTTGGCCAGCGTCGCCCGGGCCACGTTGCTCTAAATTCCCTTCTTCCGTTTTTATTGCCATTTGGACATGACTTCCGTTTCCGCAACGAGGCGAAAGACTTGCCTTCCCGGAACCTGAACGTAAGAGTGTACCTAGTCCAATGCGGCACCGGCCGTGGCGTTGACCACGGTTCCGGTCAGCATGCGCCCGCGATCCGAGGCGACCAGCACGGCCGCGCGCGCGGTGTCCTGGACAGTCGCCGGAACCTTCAGGAAACTGGACTGGGCGATCTGCGCCTTCGCCTGATCCTTTGTGATGTTCAACTGGACTGCTACAAAATCCATCGTGTCCTGAATCGACCTGCTGTCAACGTTGGCCAGCGTTCGAACGCAAACGACCCTGACGCCAAACGGGCCGACCTCGAAGGCGAGGTTGGCCGTGAGATTCTCAATCGCGCCAAATGCGGCACCAATCGCAGTCGTTCCGGGCACGTGCGGCCGAGCCGGGCTACCCGTCACGAAAATGATAACGCCGGAACGCTGCCGGACCATCTGACGCGCTGCGGCGCGGGCGGTGATAAAACGCGACTTGACCATCGTCCCGAGCGGCACCATGAACTGGTCGATCGGCAGGTCCACGGCGAGCTTTCCGTTTCCATACTGTTTGGCGAGAGGGCCTGCCGCATCGAGAAGGATGTCGATCTTGCCCGTCTCCTTTACGATGCCGTCGAGGTATTGGTTGACAGCGGCATCGTCGAAGGTGTCCATTGCAGCCGCGTGAGCCCTGCCGCCGTTCGCGACGATTTGCGCGGCTACTGCTTCCACCGTAGATCTTGTGCGACCAGACAGGAAGACTTCTGCACCTTCGGCCGCAAACTCTTTGGCCACCGCGGTGCCGATTGAGCCCCCTGCGCCGAATACGACGGCTTGCTTGCCTTTCAAGATTGGAGTGCTGTTCATTCGACCCTCCTTCGTTCCTGATCTGCACTTTCAATCTCAAGACGCTTGAACCGGTGTGGACCGGACAATTTTTGAAAAATACTTTGCGGCATTCGCGGGGATCGTGTTCGCCGTCATCTTCGTGCGCTCTGTTTTCTGAACGGTTAGACTTAGTAGACGTTTCCGGACCGCAATTAGCTCGAGGTTGCCTGGGAGCCTCTCCGACGAGACGCGACTTCTCCTCAGGGTTTGGAAAAGAGGCATGCAATGGGCATTCACAGACCTGAGTGGCTTGAGCAGGTGGAGGGCGTTCTTGAGACCCTCAATGAAGGCGTGATTGTGAGCGATGAGGATGCTCGGATCCTTTCGGTTAATTCGCGATTTGAAGGGATGATCGGCATGCCGCGAGCAGAAATTGTCGGAAAAGAAGCCTACCATTTCTATACTCCTGAGGAGGCGGACGTAATCGCCAGGGAAAAAGCAAGAGGCATGAGGCAGGGCCACAATCCCTTCGAATTCGTCTTGCCGAAGAAAGACGGTAGCCGCTTGCTGGTCTGCTGTGATTGACAGACCGAATCGCCTGTGACAGGCTCGCCGGACAGGCGCAAAGGCGAGCTGCAAAGGACTTTATGTGACATGCCTGAATCGCTGATTCGATCCGTGTCTGATACGGCTCGATGGGTGGCCTACCATCGAGCCACTGAGTCGGACCGGCCCGACAAAATTTTCAGCGACCCTTACGCTCGTCGCCTGGCTGGTGAGCGCGGAAAGCTCATTGCGCAGAAGCTCCACCAAAACGCGTGGGCGATTGCTGTCAGGACGTATTTATTCGACAAAATGATCAACGCGCTGCTGTCGCGCGAACGCGTGGAGATGGTTCTCAACCTCGCTGCTGGCCTCGATTCTCGCCCGTATCGCCTTGATTTGCCTTCTTGGTTGCAATGGATCGAGGTCGACCTGCCCGAAATACTCGACGCCAAGCGGGAGATGCTCTCGAACGAAAAACCTCGATGCCAACTGGAAATCATAGTCGAAAATCTGGCACACGAAACCCAACGACGTGCTTTGTTTTCTAGTCTCAACGAGCGGGCTCAGAAGATTTTGGTCGTATCCGAGGGACTGCTCATCTACCTCAACGAAGAGAATGTGACTAACTTATCGAGCGATCTCTATGCTCAACCGAACTTTCAGTATTGGTTGATCGAGGTTACGTCTCCAAAAGTGCTCGATTGGATCAATCGGCGATGGCGACATCACTTTGAGGCGGCCAACTCCCCTATGGTCTTTACCCCTGCCGACTGGAGGAAGTTTTATCGCGAACGCGGTTGGGAACTAGTCGAGTTTCAGGAACTCACACAAACTGCGCAAGAAATCGATCGTGAACCGCGCCTCATGAAGGCCTATGGCTTTCTAGCTCACGTTTTTCCCGGCTGGTACGCAAAGCAGCTTCGATTCTGGGAATCGGGCGTCGCGCTGCTTCGCCGCGCATAAGACATTTGACCAGGGAATGTGCGTTGGATTTTGATCGTGAATTACAGCTTGGGACTCAACACGAAACGTGATTGTCACCTCGTTCTCTTAGGATGGAGAGCCATCGGGTGGAAGGAGCATACTGAATGACGGCTCGTGTGCCTGCTTTAGGACTTTGCGTCGAAGTAACCCAGAGGCCCGAAGCTAGCCAAGGCTTGGGCCTCATCCTCAAAGCTCGGAATAATGTTTTGTAAGCGAAACAAAGTCAGCACCTTCCGCACTCGGTCGGTCGGAGATAGCAACTTGAGGTCGCCACCCTGCCGTCTGAGGGAGGCATACGTTCCCACGAGGATACCGATAGCGGAACTGTCAACATAAGCTAGTTCCCTTAAGTTCAACAACAGCCTGTGCATGCCGCCGGCGAGCAATTTCTTTAGATGGCCGCTCAGCAACTCGCTCTCGCCGTCGTTGAGGGTCGATCTTCCCCGAAGGTCCACTATAGTGACATCGTCCGAGTTGCGGATTGAGATTTCAAGACCCACAGCAACCCTCGTTTCGAGTTCATCGCATCCTTAGCCACAAGTAGGATGAAGGCCGGGCCTAATCCGTTTCATTTTGAAATGCCAAATGTTGCCAGTGGTAACGTGGGCGAGGCAAGTGACACGGGTTTGCGCAGCCATTCGGTCGCGATTACCGCTATCTGAATTCGTTCTTTTTAAGAGGAGAGATAGGAGAGATATACTCTTTCCCTAGGTCCCGCTCTTCGAACTCCTGTTTACGAGAAAACGGAGGTTAAAGTGGCGCGTGTTTTCGAGTTCGTTGATTTGTCAGGATGTGCCTTACACACCATAACTGACCCAGAAGACCAGCTTCCGATCCCCGCATACGGGCAGGAAGTTTCCATCGGGCCTATTAGGATGTGGGTGGTATCAGTGATGCTCAGTTCAATCGGTCCACAAACATATCGTGTTCGCGTGCGAACTGCGGAGAAAGACTGAGCCTCAGCAACAATGATTGTTCACACAAATTCATTCATTGAAGAGCGCGTCTAACTGCTTGACGAACTCGGGGTTTTTCATGTTTCGAGGTAATCTTCCGCCCTCATTGCGTCTCAGAATTTTGGCTCCCAAAAAACAGGGCTGCGGAAAGTACACTTCACCTGTGGTACACGTGGAAGTTTTTCGAGTACACCTGTCTTGGTTCAGGCTGAAATGGAGAAGCGACGTTCTCCGTTAGTGAGTATTTCGCCCTTCGGGCGGGGATTTTCAAGGCATGGGGTCTTTCGATCCGATGGAGGTTGGGCGGCGCAGGAACGAGCTCTCACGCCCCCGTTCATCGTCTCGATGAGCCCACCGGGATATCCCTCGGCATGGTTGCGTCCCCGCAGTGCCCGCTTCCGTTTCGCCCGGCAAAATCATTGTAACTCCGCAACGAGCTGCCGTTTCTCAACATCCGGTTTGCCCGTGACTCCGCCGGAACCCACACCGGCCAGACCCGAATCGTGAGTTGTGATCGCCTGGTTTCGACGACTATCTATCCTATTTGGGGTCTGCCAATAAACGAGTTGTACGCGTCAGGCCCAAGCCCATTGATCCGATATCCGTCAGAGGCAAATCTTAGCGTGATTTTTCGGTCAAAAGTTGAGTAATCCGCTGGGGTTTAATCGTATACAGGATATATGTCGGCTCTTGCCATGACATTGAATACGACGGCCGAAACCGAAACGGCAAAGATTGCACGAGGCTTACGTGAGAGGGATATGCAGCTTCTTGCAGACCTGGTGGAGCGCTGTCAACATCGACTGGTGCGTTACCTGCTATACCTCCTCGGGAGGCGAGAGTATGCTGAGGACCTTGCGCAGGAGACCTGGGTTCGCGTGCTGCAACGGGGCAGCCAGTACAACGGGCGGCAGCGGTTTGATCCATGGCTATTCGCGATCGCCCGCAATTTGGCAATAGATTACCTCCGGAAAAAACGAAAAGCGGTACAGACAGCTTCCTTGCCAAATGATCGCGATGCAGTGCTGCTGTTACCCTCCTCAGGTCCTTCCCCCTTCGAAGCCGCGGCTCGAAGCGAAGACGCAATACGTCTGGCCGGTCAACTGCAGATTCTGTCACCGCTGTATCGCGAGGCTTTGCTGCTGAGGTTTCAAGAAGACCTGTCTCTTCCGGAGATCGCTCAGGTCTTGGGTGCCCCTGTGACAACGGTGACGTCCAGAATCTATCGCGGTCTTGCAGCACTGAGATCCGCATTTGAGGAAGGGGGTGATTCGCCTGGAGTGTGACAAGAGATTTCGCGAGCTTATCGACAGGTCTTTCGTAGAAGGGGTTTCAGAGGGCGAAAGACAGCTCATCCATGACCACATCCGCGACTGTGATGGCTGCAAGCGCTACGTCGAGCTAACTGCGCGTACGATTCGGGGGTTGCGGGAATTCACCTTTACCAGTGAACCAGATTCGAATGCCCAGGTCCGTGAGATTCTTGCGCATCACACCGGGACAATGCGACAGCAGAACGTGCAATTCAAGATCTGGGCTGCATTTGTTGTAGCACTCTCGATGTCATTTGTCGGATCGGCACTCGTGTACCAGATGGCCAAACGCCTGGCGGCCCCAATGCATTTTGACACTGCTCAAGTCCAGGCAGGCGTGCTCGTCTTTTGGCTGCTGCCATCTTTTTGCTCGGCCTTATGTCTGCTCGCGGCGCCTGGTGAGAATAGAGGCATTGCATGACACTGCAATCGGCGTTGCTTTTGATACCGTTCTTGGGCGGACTTGTAGTTGCGGCTGTCTTATTGGGAACCGCAACACGGAATATTCTACCCAGGTCTGCAATGGCCATCGCAGCACTGGCGATCCCGATTTGGGTAGTCTATTTTGCTTCCAGCCAGGGCCGTTCCCTACTTGCTTCCAAAGGATTTCTCAGTACCATGCCGGAAGCGCTTTGGTTTGGCTTAACGTTTGGCGTCTTCACCGCGGCTTTTTTCCTTGCCCTCGGATATATTTATGGGGACGCAAAAAGGCGTCAAATGCCTGCTTGGGCCTGGGTGATTGCCGCTTTCCTCATACCCAATTTGATTGGATTCATCCTTTATTTTCTGTTCCGAGGGCCTCTCCTTGGGCCTTGCAGTTCCTGTGGCAAGCCTATTCGAGGGGGAGAAGCATTCTGCTCACACTGCGGATGCTCGCAGGGTTCCAGTATCGGACGCATCACAGCTGACACAAGCGAAAAGGGGGTATGAAGGCTAGCTTTGCCCGGGTCGTCGTATAAATTTGAGGAAG
>Ga0207762_1000201_pt1 | contig 13228 bp, 6 predicted proteins | sample LuqExpMetageno37_FD_187795 | JGI IMG/M metagenome (GOLD analysis project Ga0207762, IMG submission 187795) | Tropical forest soil microbial communities from Luquillo Experimental Forest, Puerto Rico - Sample 37 (SPAdes) | ecosystem: Environmental > Terrestrial > Soil > Tropical forest ...
TTCGGTGACGCGCGAGCGGATTCGGCAGATCGAGGCCAAGGCAATCCGAAAGCTCAAGCACCCAAACCGAGCAAGGGTGCTCAGGAGCTTCCTCGATAATTGATTTGCCAAGAAGCAAGACTCGGTCTGCCGCGATACGCGGTAGCTGGCCTTTCTACATCATCAGCCGCAGGCGTATGGTGAAACGATGGTCATCTTCAAATGTCCCTATTGCTGGACCGAATATGAGATGATGACGGCTCGTCCGTCGTTCCAGCAGCGGAGCTAGGCCAAGTGCCAAGTTTGTTACCAAACCATGTACAGCTGGAATTCCCGTAACGTGCCCATCTTCACGCTCTTCAATCCATCCAAGGGCGAGACGTCCGACATTCAACCGTAACCAGAGTTCGGGATTGATGCACCGCTGGTGCGGTCGTCAAGCAGGGAACTCGGTCAAGAGCTGCTTGAGGGCCTCTTTTCCCGCCCGGTTAGCGGCCTCAACGGTTTCATAAAGCACCGATGAACATTCTATCGGGCTCTTCCGACCAGCCCGATATATTTCCCATCTCCACGGTCTTGGAGGTGGCGCTCGCCGCCTCGATCACGTCGCGCGAAAGTTTGTACGGAGGATCCCGGTGGGGCGCGATGGCGCCTACCACACGCCAGGGCTTGAACTGACTCGGTAATTGGAGGCCGGCCAGATCGCCGCTAAACGCGCCCAGATCAGGGCTTGCCTCGGATTTGAAGATGAAAATCCGCATCGCCCCGCCTCCCTTTGCCGCAAGGTCTTCGCCATTATCAGGCGCATCACCAGCCATTGGCCCTCACCGCCGCCGGAACTGGTGACGCCGCGGCGGACGGCTCAGCGATCCGGCGCGTTCGTCCTTGTGGCGGAAGATCACTCGCCCCTTTTCCAAATCGTAGGTTGACACTTCTACCGTCACGCGATCCCCGGCCAGGGTTTTGATCCGATTCTTCTTCATTCTTCCGGCGGTGTAGGCGTTCGCGGCCGAAGCTGTATTTGCGGCGCTGGTTGGACCCGTGGCTGGCGAGGTGTTCCTCGATGTGCCGCAACCGAACAGCGCCGCAGTGGCGCTCGCCAGGGTGCAAGGGCTTGCGCCCGTATTTGAAACTGCGCGGATGTACTCCGGTCCGATCCGGCCCGTCGCACTCGAGCGAGTGTACGGTGTGACCACGTTCGAACTGGGATAGCCAACGCCCGACATTGGGATGGGGACGGTGCTTGAGGGTCGCCCGAATGTCTGCCTCTGACCCCAAAACCCAAGCCCCGCCGAAGTGACCTGAACGGCGACGTCTGCTTTTTTCGCAGGGCGCGCCGGTCTGAGTTTAGCGCGGCGCGTTAGTCCAACGTCCACGCGAAGAACAGAAGCACAATTGCCGCCGCGATTAGGAGCGTTAGCTGATCGCGCGTCCCGTGGCGGCTGTGATCGGCCTGTATTGTCATGGGGGTCCCCATCCAATCCCATAAATGCGGTAGGCGACGGGCCGGTTCCGTGGATGGGCCAAAAAAATTCCCTGCTTGTGGTTGGGCCAAGCGGGGCACCGGCGCAGTTTGTAGAATATGACACGACTTCTATGGTCATTTTTAAGCTGAAGATTTGCTGGCGATTTAGCGACGATCACCCGCTTACGCTCTGTTTCGACCGACGCGATTCACGGTTCCGTGTTAATCGTCCCACACAGGTGCGAGACATCCCATGACTTCCGTAGACGTGCGACATCCACCGATCCCGCGACTATCACCTGCGGACGAGACCCAGGTGCGACGTGCGTTACGGCGCAATCGTATGCTTGCAACGGGACTCTTGATCCTCATGGTCGCGATCGCAGTTGCAACGCGCTTCGAACCTTCGCAAGGGTGGCTAGTCCAGCTAGTGCGCGCGGGGGCGGAAGCTGGAATCGTTGGAGGGTTAGCCGACTGGTTTGCGATCACTGTGCTGTTCCGCCACCCGTTCGGCATTCCAATTCCGCACACCGCCATTTTGCCAAGCAACAAGGATCGGATTGGACGCTCGCTTGGTTCCTTCGTCGAGCGCAATTTTCTTATCCCAGAAGTCATACTCCCAAAAGTGAGGCAGGCGGATTTCACGGCAAAAATAGCCGCGTGGTTAACATCGCCCGAAAACGCATCGATAGTTGCCGACCGGATTGTCACAGTCTTGAAGCGTTTGCTCGCCGCTGGCGACAGCGCGCAGAGCGAATTCATCCAGCAGACTGTCGGCGAACAGTTGCGAAGGCTGGATCTGGCGCCGCTGCTGGCTCGCCTGATCGACGTTCTTACAACTAGCAAAGAGAGTGACGTTTTGTTTGAAAAGGTAGCGCAAACGATTGAGAACTGGATCGCGACACATAGAACTCAAATCGATGAAATGGTGGCGCAACATAGTCGCTGGTGGATTCCCAAAACCATCGATCGACGTATCGCAGCTGAGGCCGTAGACGGCACAATCGATCTATTGCACCGCTTACGACAACGCGACAACGACGCTCGCAATCAGTTTCGAGCAGCAGTTGCGAAACTAACCGACGATTTGATGAGGTCACCCGAACAGAGTGAAAAAATCCAACGTCTCAAAAACCTGCTATTTGATGATCCGGAGGTGAGGGCCTGGATCGCATCCGTCTGGGGTGGGCTTTCGGAGCGGATGATGCAAGAATTGTCTGACCCGCGGTCGAGCGTCCGCTCGGCGCTCCATTCCAAAATAATCGCTCTAGGTCATTCGATGCGGGAAGATGCATCTATCCGCACCCTGATCGAAAACCTTATCGAGGGCTTCGCATCACAATTGATCCAATACCGTGGCGAGATCGGATCGCTAATCGCCGAGGTCGTAAAAAACTGGGACGCGCGGACTGTATCGGACCGCCTCGAATTGGTCCTCGGCAGCGACCTTCAGTACATCCGCATAAACGGCACGATCGTCGGGGCACTCGTCGGTTGTGCGATTTATTTGCTGTCGACGAATGCAGGGATGTATGCGCTACGGGTGCAGGATTGGTTCCGATAACCTGGTTTATCGGCAGTAATGCTTTGAAGCATCTCGCAGCGATGCGACGGGCGTATGGACCAAAATTTTCCTGCAAAGCCCGGCGCAGAATTCGTGACAGAAATTGCCGATAACTGCGTCGGCTACTCCAATCATGCTGCGTGAGGCAGTCTGCTTACCGCGCCGGCACATGAGGGGCAGCCGACACGACAGGCATTACCAGATAATCAGCAAAACGGCGCCGCAAACCTAATACAACCTGATCCATGCGGGGACGGACAAGCTCTGCCATTTTTTGCAGGAGCACCGGACGTAGGATCACGTGGGCCGGTCCTTTGTTGGACCAAACCATTGGCTGTCGGATTTCGATTCTTTGATCTCTCGCCCGTTAAGGTTGCTCCTAGGAACTCCGCTGAGAGAGCTTTCGCAGCAGTTCTCTACTATGCACCGATCGCCTGTTCGCTAGTTCCCTACGTCACGCTGACGGAGGTGGTGTAGTTTCGAGGTGCGAAAGATCAATTTACGGAAGGGCCAACAGAGCTCGCCGGATACCTCAAGCTCAATCCCAGGGGTGCAACGCACACATGCCGGATCGAATTGCTTGATGTGTTTGCGGCATACCTATATGGGAACACATAGACTGCAAAGCCAGCCTTAATAGTCCCCGCTTCTCAAGTTTCCTCGCAATATCATCGATTTCCGAGGTCGCGAGGTTCATTTGAACAGGCCATTCGCAAGCTTCCTACCAAAGATATCCACGGCTCCACCATGGGCCAACGAAGAAGCAATCCGTGAAGAGCTTTTCAGCGTCGAGCGCCTTGAACAACACGCCGAGAGCTTGGCTGCTGCTCAGTCCGTCAGTTCGCAACCGGAGAGAGGGCGGCCTCTAGCAAAGCGGGTTCGCGACAACGATGAAGCCCTTCTCGGCGCCTATCATGTTATCGCAGCCGCCATCAAGGATAAGCGGCCCATTACCCCAGCGGCCGAATGGCTGGTCGATAATTTTCATCTTGCGGAAGATCAGATTCGCGAGATCCAAACCGATCTTCCACCGAGCTATTACCGTCAACTGCCCAAGCTGGCGGAAGGTCCGTTTAAAGGATACCCGCGCATCTTCGAAGTGGCTTGGGCCTTTGTTGCGCATACGGACAGCCGTTTTGAAGCGGAGATGCTTCGACGCTTCGTGTTGGCCTATCAGCGAGTTCAGCCGCTGACAATCGGCGAGCTATGGGCTCTCGCAATCACGATTCGTGTTGTGCTGGTTGAGAATCTGCGGCGGTTGGCCGATCTCATCGTGGGCAGCCAAGTATCGCGTGACGCTGCCGACGCTTTGGCCGAGCGTCTACTTGGTACAGGGATAAGGTCTCCCGAGGTGGCCGCCGCGGCTCTGCGAGAGTTTGCACATTCATCGCTCACGAGATCTTTTGCGGTTCAGCTCGTCCACCGATTGCGCGATGAAGATCCGGCGACGACACCGGCGCTTCTGTGGCTGGACGAGCGGCTGAGTTCGCAGGGCACCAACGCCAATGAGATCGTGCGCGAAGAGCACCGGCGGCAAGGCGCGGCCAACGTCACTGTGCGCAACATCGTCACTAGCATGCGGCTCATATCCGAACTCGATTGGGCGGATTTCTTCGAATGCGTCAGTCTGGTCGACGAGGAGTTACGGGCCGGCAGCGACGTCGCCGACATGGATTTCCCAACGCGCGATCGGTATCGCCGCGCTATTGAGGACCTTGCGCGCGGGTCGGCTCGGTCGGAAATTGATATCGCCCGTGAAGCAATCCTAATTGCAAAACGTGCCGACGCTGATCAGCAAACCGGAACGGCTGAGCCAGATCCGCGCCGGCGCGATCCCGGTTATTACTTGATCGGGCAAGGACGGCGGGCGTTCGAACAGAAACTTGGCTTTCGGGCTCCGATGCGGGATTGGCTGGTGCGCGCGAATGCGGCGGTGGGAATATCAGGCTATCTCGTAACTATTGTGGTCGTTGCCGGGCTGCTTCTGGTGCTGGCACTACTAGCAGTCAGTTTGGCCGGCGCCGATGGATCGTTTTTCCTGCCGCTTGCGTTCCTGGGCCTCTTTATTTCGGTAGACGCGGCGATTACCCTGGTGAACCGCGCGGTCACAGATCGGTTTGGCCCTGCGGTGCTCCCCGGGCTGGAGCTGCGCGATGGTGTTTCGAGTGAGTTACGCACCATCGTCGTCGTGCCGACGCTACTCACGAGCAGCGCGGCAATCAACGAACTCATCGAGCGGTTGGAAATCCATTATCTCGCCAGCCCGGATGGCGATATACAGTTTGCGTTGCTATCGGATTGGACCGACTCAGCCACCGAGAACGCAGCAGACGACGATGAGCTTTTGGGCGCGGCGATAGAGGGAATTGTTCGTCTCAACAAACAATACGGACCAGCACCTCACGGGCCCCGCTTTTTCTTGTTCCATCGCCGGCGGCTCTGGAATGAGGGTCAGGGCAAGTGGATCGGATGGGAACGCAAGCGCGGAAAGCTGCATGAGCTAAATCGGCTGCTGCGCGGCGCCACGGACACCACGTTCTTGGCGGTGGGCGGTGGCCTACCGCTGGTGCCGCCGGGTGTTCGTTACGTCATTACCCTGGACACGGACACACGGCTGCCGATTGGAGCCGCCAAACGCCTGATCGGGAAAATGGCGCATCCACTCAATCGACCCAAGCTTGATCCCGTGTGTCGCCGTGTGGTCGAGGGCTATGGCGTGTTGCAGCCGCGCGTGACGCCATCACTTCCCACAGCGCGCGATGGCTCGTTGTATCAACGCGTGTTCTCGAGCCAAACCGGCATCGACCCATACGCGGCAGCTGTGTCCGACGTTTATCAGGACCTGTTCGAGGAGGGCTCTTATAGCGGCAAGGGCATTTACGAGGTGGATAGCTTCGAGGCTGCGCTCGCTGGCCGGATTGCGGAAAGCTCGGTCCTCAGCCACGATCTGCTGGAGGGTATTTTTGCCCGCGCCGGGCTGGTCTCCGACGTCGAAGTCTTTGAGGATTTTCCGTCGCGTTACGACGTTGCCGCATCCCGCCAGCACCGATGGGCGCGCGGCGACTGGCAGTTGCTGTCTTGGATCATCGGAAACAAGTCGGCGAGCGGCGGTGGCGTCGGCCAAGACGACATTCCACCACTTGGGCGCTGGAAACTCGTAGACAACCTTCGCCGTACTTTGTCGGCGCTGGCAAGTCTCCTTGCGCTCGTGATCGGATGGTTCCTGCTGCCGCCAGTCGCCGCATTGCTCTGGAGTGGCTTCGCTCTGCTTCCATTTCTGCTGAGTGCGTTCCTGCCTCTCGTTGCACGCGTGATTCCGCGCCGTTCCAGGATAACGACCGGCAGCCACTTCCGCGCACTTCGCCTGGATTTCAGAATCGCCTTGTTGCAGTTCGGCCTGCAAGTGGCACTGCTCGCACACCAGGCCTGGCTGATGGCCGACGCAATTGTCCGGACGTTGTCGAGGCTTTATCTGCGGCGGGCATTGCTGGAGTGGGTGACCGCCGCGGCGGCGAGTTCCGATCGGGAACTCGGACTGGTCGGCTTCTATCGGCGAATGGCCGGCGTCGTCGCATTGTCTGTTTGCGCGGCCGTTGCCATTGCTTACGCCGGTATTCAGTCTTGGTTGATCGCGGCTCCGTTGGTCGGCGCCTGGATGCTGTCGCCGGCCATCGCATGGTGGGTGAGCCGGTCGCCACGCCCCGACCGGAGCTCGCCGTCGGACGTGGAGACGGAAAGCTTGCGCCTTACGGCGCGGCGCACCTGGCACTTCTTTGAAACATTCGTGACGGCGGAAGATCACATGCTTCCGCCCGACAACTTTCAGGAGGATCCCCGGCCTGTTCTGGCCCACCGCACCTCGCCGACAAATCTAGGCCTCCACCTTCTTTCGATTCTTGCCGCGCGAGATTTCGGTTGGCTCGGGCTCACCTCCGCCGTCGATCGATTAGAAGCGACGCTTGGTACAATGACCAAGCTTGAGCGATTCCGCGGCCATTTCTTTAATTGGTATGACACGCATGACCTTTATCCGCTCGATCCAAAATACATATCGTCGGTCGATAGCGGGAATCTTGCTGGGCATCTGATTGTCCTGCGGGGCGCCTTCCGGGAAATGCTGGCGGCGCCTTTGATCGGTCCGGAGTCGTTTGCCGGGATCGCGGACGCGGTGAAACTCGCGCGAGACTCTCTGAACGCTCTGAACAGCGATCGCAGAATTTTGGAGAAAACCCGGAAGCCGCTTCAAATCGCGCTCGATTCACTCGCGGAATCGTTGAAATTGCCTGCGCAATCGCCGGCGGATTTTTCCGTCCGACTGTCGAACCTGAAACGACTGTTCGAGACGCTTCCAGACCTCGCCCGAGCGCTTTTCGAGAATAGATATAGTGACATAGGTGGCTTCGCCGATGTGGTGATTTGGGCAGAAGCCATTGTTTCATCTGTCCAGGACCATCAGCGCGACGTCGATGGTTTGCTGGCGTGGATTCATCTCACCGCTGGCGAGGCTTCATCCGGCGCGCTGACTTTGGCTGATCTGCCGGGTCACTGTGAGGCATTGATTGAAGATCTGATTCAGCACAAAGCGGATCAACCATCATGCGGCACTAACAAAGATGTCGCGCAAAATGACCGCTGCATTGCGGCATTGAAGCAAGCGGCGGTTACGGCCCAAGCTCTCATGCGACGAATTGAAAGGCTCGATAAGGTTGCCGGGCAACTCTTTGACGAGATGCAATTCGGTTTTCTTTTGGATCCAGCCAGGCAGTTGCTCTCGATCGGTTATCAGTCTGCCGAAGGCGCACTCGATCCGAGCTGTTACGATCTGCTGGCGTCCGAGGCGCGTCTGGCGAGCTTCATCGCGATCGCGAAAGGCGACATCGCGCCGACACATTGGTTCAAACTCGGGCGTGCGGTGACCCCGATCGACCGCGGTTCGGCTCTGATCTCATGGTCGGGGTCGATGTTCGAATACCTGATGCCGGAACTAGTAATGCGCGAGCCCGAAGGGAGCCTTTTGCATCAAACCGCCCGGTTGATCGTGAGCCGACAGATCGAGTATGGCGCTCAGCTAGGGGTTCCATGGGGGATTTCGGAGTCCGCGTACAATTTCCGCGATGTCGAGCTCACCTATCAATATTCCAATTTTGGTGTCCCCGGACTTGGATTGAAACGCGGGCTCAGCGAGAACATTGTCGTCGCACCCTATGCGACGGCGCTCGCTTCCATGATCGAACCGGCAGCCGCGGTGCGAAATTTCTCCCGTCTGGCCGACATGGGTGGGTGTGGCCGTTACGGCTGGTATGAGGCCCTGGACTATACGCCGGGCCGTATCCCAGAGGGCAAAAGTGTTGCCATCGTGCGTGCCTATATGGCGCACCATCAAGGGATGAGCTTGGTCGCCATCGCAAACACGCTCTGCGGAGGGAAGATGCGAACGCGCTTTCATGCCAATCCGATCGTCCAGGCGACCGAGCTTTTGCTGCAGGAACGGCCGCCGCGCGATGTTGCCGTCAAATGGGTGCGCGCCGAAGAAGTAAGTCAGACAGCGCAGATCCGCGAGCTGGTGCCCCCTAGGTTGCGCCGCTTCCGCTCGCCGCACGATCGGGTCCCGCGCAGCCATCTTCTGTCGAACGGCCACTACGCCGTCATGATCACCGCCGCCGGATCGGGGTACAGCCGCTGGCGCAATCTCGCCGTATCGCGTTGGCGCGAAGACGTCACCTGCGATCCTTGGGGGTCGTATGTTTATCTGCGAGATGTCGAAAGCAGCTCTGTTTGGTCCGCGGGCTTTCAGCCCAGCGGCGCCAGGCCGGACAATTATGAAGTGGCGTTTTCGGAGGACCGCGCCGAAATTACAAGGCGTGATGGGACCCTTACGACGACTCTCGATGTCGTCGTATCGCCGGAGGATGACGGGGAGGTCAGACGCGTATCGATTTCAAATCTTGGGGCGCGCTCGCGCGAGATCGAGGTAACGTCTTATTCGGAGGTTGTCTTAACGCCATCGAACGACGATGCGGCGCATCCCGTATTTTCAAAGCTATTTGTACAGACCGAGTTGGTGCCTGAACTAGGTGCGCTTCTGGCTACCCGTCGAAGACGATCACCGGACGAACCGGAAGTATGGGCCGCCCACCTGGCTGTCTTGGAAGGCGAGGCCGCCGGAGAGCCGCAATTCGAGACCGACCGCGCGCGCTTCCTCGGACGAGGCAACGGCGTGTCTTCGCCGATTTCCATCAGCTACGGCCGGCCTCTTTCAAACACGGTCGGGACGGTCCTCGATCCGGTCTTTAGCATCCGCCGGCGCGTTCGCATCCCGCCGGGCGCGACCGTGTGTGTGTCATTTTGGACGCTGCTCGCTCGTTCGCGCGATGAGGTAATCGGCCTCGCCGACAAGCACCACGACGTTTCGGCATTTGAACGTGCCGCCACCTTGGCCTGGACCCAGGCTCAGGTGCAACTCCATCATCTCGGAATCACATCGGACGAGGCGCATCTCTTCCAGCGCCTGGCCAATCGCGTCATCTACTCCGATCCGACGCTGCGGCCATCGCCTGAAATCCTCAAGCGCAACGATCTTGGACCATCGGCGCTTTGGGCGCACGGGATCTCCGGCGACTTGCCGATCGTGCTATGCAGGATCGACGAGGCCGAACACCTAGAGACCGTACGCCAACTGATCCGCGCCCATTCCTACTGGCGGATGAAGCAGCTCGCAGTGGATCTGGTGATCGTCAACGAGAGAAGCACGTCTTATATTCAGGATCTGCAATCCGCTCTGGAGTCGGTTGTCCGTGTAAGCCTGTCGCGATCGCCATCTGAGAAAGACGGAGCCCCAGGGGCCGTGTTTCTGCTGCGCGCCGACCTATTGTCCGTCGAGGTGCGAACCCTCCTTCAGACAGCAGCGCGCGTTGTGATCGTGAGCCGGCGCGGCGGTCTCGCGGAGCAAGTTAAACGTCTACCAGAAATCGCACCTGCGGTTGAACCGCCGCGTCCAAAACCTCGGAGCGCGAGCCCGGCTGATTTCGTCGCACCGCCACAGCTCGAATTCTTCAACGGCATTGGCGGATTCGATCAGGATGGACGGGAATACGTCACCATCCTCGACGGGGAGCAATTGACGCCCGCACCGTGGATAAACGTCATCGCCAATCCCTCGTTCGGCTTCCAAGTGTCAGCTGATGGCAGCGGTTGCACATGGTCAGTCAATAGCCGCGAGAACCAGCTTACGCCTCGGTCGAACGACCCCGTCAGCGACAGCCCTGGTGAAGTGATTTATGTACGCGACCAGGATAATGGAGATGTCTGGACGGCGACCGCTCTTCCCATTCGCAAAGATGCGTCCCGATACATTGCCAGACACGGCCAGGGCTATAGTCGGTTCGAGCACGTATCGCATGGGATTGCCCTCGATCTCCTGCAATACGTGGCCCTCGACGATCCCATCAAGATTTCCAGACTGAAAATCAAGAACATGTCAGGCCGCCCTCGGCGGCTATCGATAACGGCCTATGTGGAGTGGGTGCTGGGACCTTCGCGCACCACCTGTGCACCCTATGTGGTCACGGAGATCGATCCCAAAACCGGTGTGTTGGTCGCGCGAAATCCGTGGCGCATGGAGTTCGGCTCCCGTGTCGCTTTTGCCGATTTGGCTGGCCGGCAAAGTTCGTGTTCCGGCGATCGCACGGAGTTCATAGGCCGGAACGGCACTTTCGTTTTGCCAGCCGCACTCGCAAATCGGAATCCGCTGTCCAACCGGGTCGGCGCGGGCCTCGATCCGTGTGGCGTTTTGCAAACCACCGTAGAGATTCCGGCAAACGATGAAGCCGAAATTACATTTTTGTTGGGCGAGGCGGCGAGCGCTTCGAAAGCCCTGTCGCTAGTCGAACGATATCGCGCAGTTGATCTTGACGAGGTCTTAGGCGACGTCGTGAAGTTCTGGAACCAGACGCTGACTGCGGTCCAGGTGCGGACGCCCGATCGCGCGATGGATATTTTGCTGAACCGGTGGTTACTGTATCAAACGATCGTTTGTCGATTATGGGCTCGATCGGGCTTTTACCAGGCCAGCGGCGCTTATGGCTTCCGCGATCAACTGCAAGATGGAATGGCACTCTGTTTGTCGCTGCCGGGACTAACGCGTGAGCATCTCGTCAGATCGGCCGCGCGACAGTTTACCGAGGGCGATGTCCAACATTGGTGGTTACCCTCCTCAGGCAAGGGCATTCGCACGCGCGTTTCCGATGACATGCTCTGGTTACCCTACGCTACGGCACAATATGTAACGGCGACTGGTGATCTGACTGTCCTCGACGAGCAGATAGCATTTCTCGATGGGATGACTCTTGCGCCGAACGAGCAGGATGCCTTTTTTCAGCCCATGCCCTCGGATGAGAGAGCTACTCTTTTCGAACACTGCGCTCGATCTCTCGACAGCAGCCTTGCGCTTGGACGGCACGGGCTACCGCTGATCGGCGGGGGCGACTGGAACGACGGATTGAACCGGGTCGGCGCCGGAGGACAGGGCGAAAGCATATGGCTTGGTTGGTTTCTTCACGCCACCATCGCAAGTTTCGTCGCGCTTGCGGACCAACGGGGGCAACATGATCGTGCAGCATCCTGGCGGCAGCATGCAACTTCGCTGCGCGATGCCCTTGAGCGAGAAGGTTGGGACGGCGAATGGTATCGCCGTGGCTATTTTGACGATGGAACGCCGCTTGGGTCTGCACCGAGCAGCGAGTGCCGCATCGACTCGATTGCTCAGTCCTGGGGCGTGATCTCCGGCGCGGCAGATCTGGCACACGCCGCTCGCGCCATGGTGGCGGTCGACGAAAATCTCATCTTGCGTGGTGACAAACTTGCTCTGCTTTTTACGCCGCCCTTCGATCAACTCACACCAGACCCCGGTTACATCAAGGGCTATCCCCCGGGAATCCGCGAGAATGGCGGACAATATACTCACGCTGCTATCTGGTTGGTGCAAGCATTTGCCAAACTTGGCGATGGAGACAAGGCAGCGGATTTGCTTTCGTTCCTCAATCCTATCAACCTCGCGCGCACCTGGGCCGCCGCTCAACGCTATAAGGTCGAACCGTATGTGGTGTGTGCGGATGTCTACTCCGTTCCGCCGCACGTGGGACGGGGCGGCTGGACATGGTACACGGGCTCGTCCGGATGGATGTATCGGGCAGGTATCGAGTCGATTTTGGGCCTCACTGTGGAGGGCAGCACTTTGCGGGTTGATCCTTGCGTGCCCAAAACATGGCGCGATTTTGAAATTGTATTTCACTACCGCACGACGCGGTACGAGGTGTTAGTCGACAATCACGCCGGAGTTTGCCGCGGTATTGCGCGCATAGGACTGGATGAGCAAACACTGCCTCACGGTTCTACCCACATCCCGCTGATGGATGATGGCGAAACCCACCATATCCGAGTGATACTCGGATAGCCTACCTGCATCGCGGTCGACCGTGATCAGCGCCTATCGGCGATTGGAGCGCGGAGAACATATTCGTTCGCTAGGCGGCCTTGGGGTCTGGGATACTACGGTCATGGCTCACCGCATACGACTGCTCACGGCCGCACTTCGCGCAGACGAATGTCTCGCAATCCAATTCAAGTGCACGGTTGGCGCAATCAATCTGCTTGAGTCGCAGCTCTCCAGCACACAGATCGCAACGCGACGAGGGCGGCGGCTGGACGAGGGGACGCATATGATTTCCTTTCGCCCGACATGCTTCGGAGCGAGGAGACCGGGCGCTCAAAAGGGTCCGGATTGAAAGGTCGGATTGAAGGGCCGGCCGCTTTGCGCTGGCGTTTCGGTCGCGACAACAGTGCGCCTTAATCGGGCAAGAGTCGATCCGCAGCGGACATGGCCCGGAAACGTTTCGACAGGCGCGCGCTGGTCATCTCGGGCGCGTCGAGCGCCGAATCATAGGCGCTCTCACGGCGTGCCGGACGGCGGTGCTTGGCGGCCATGTCGAGCAATGCGACGACTGCGGCGCAATGCGTATCGCCTACAACGGCTGCCGGTCAACGCTAGCGGTTTTCCCTGCCGTTTGGAGCCGGTCCTGTTCGACAAGGCGCGCCTAGCCCAGTCGTGCCGCTAAGGAAACCTGAAGAATACGCGAATGCAATCGCGGTTGGAGAAGGCTGCACGGGAAAATCCCAATCTCAGCGTGAACTACGAAGTCCAAGCAAAGATTATTCGAGAGAAG
>Ga0207762_1000224_pt1 | contig 12411 bp, 11 predicted proteins | sample LuqExpMetageno37_FD_187795 | JGI IMG/M metagenome (GOLD analysis project Ga0207762, IMG submission 187795) | Tropical forest soil microbial communities from Luquillo Experimental Forest, Puerto Rico - Sample 37 (SPAdes) | ecosystem: Environmental > Terrestrial > Soil > Tropical forest ...
CCTCGTTTACCGCGACGACGCGAACTATATCGCGTCGCTCGAGAGCATCGTCGATCCTGTGCTGCGTCAAGCGTGGATACCTGATTCATGGGACATTCTCGCGGGCCAGTTTTTCCAGAACTGGGATCCGGCGCGACACGTCAAAAGCTTCGGTCAATGCGTCTTCGAACCCTGGCAGCCGCGATGGATCTCGATTGACAGGGGCTTCGAGCACGGACCGTGGTGCTGTGGTGGACGCGTGTCCGCATCAAAACGGATCTTGATCAGAGAGCCGAGCGCACCGTGCTGCTCTGCTACCGGCAGCTCGTCATGCGGCAGATGAACGAGCAACTGGTCGCGGAAAGGATTGCCGCGGCGAATCACACCGGCGACAAGTGCGATCCAATCCAGCACATCTACCGCTCGCCGGATCGTTTTTCCAAGATCGATCAGTTTCACTCGATCGCTGACAAGATGGGCGACATCTTCGTTCAGTACGATCTACCGCGCCCGGAGCGTGCCAACAATCGTCGCGTCGATGGCTGGAGGCTTTGCTATACGCTACTCGATACCGACGACCTGGCGGTGCTCGACAGTTGACCTGACGTGATCGACTCCACCCCGAAGCTGATGCGGGACGAAAAGAACATCGAGGACGCGCAAAAGGAAGGCAACGAACTCTTTCTCGACGTTTGCGAATCGTTCCGCTACGGAGTGATCAGTTACGCGAGCGAGCAGGCCATTCCGCGCGAGGTTCTGATGCAGCACGAGATCCAGAAGATCACCAGCAACACGCAGAAGTACATGCGCTATCTGGAGCTGACTGCGAGGCAAGCGAATAGCATCACATTCACGATCCCGAGGCGCCGGTGGTTTCATTAATCTGCGGCGGCCCTATAGGGCAGTGCGAAATGTTGCTTCCTAACCGCCTAGAACGACTCCGCTTCTCCGGTAACGTTAATCAGGAATTGAAGGAGTCCTTCCGCCACGGATAGAGCGAACGAAGTGCGACGCCAGCCATTCGTGCCGCCGCGAGCATTTTGTCTCTCCATGTGAACGTCTGTGCCGCACCATTTGCGCGCAGGATCATCAGCGTAACATCGTCGTTTGACAGGTTCTCAGGATATCGCTCCTCGATTTCCCCGAGGAGCGTATCAATCAATTTTTCCGGCTTGATGTCACCCAACAATTTAAGAATCCGGAGCACGCCTTCCTCGCCCAGCATTTCGCCATTAGCGTCGCTGGATTCGATCAACGCGTCTGTATAGGTCACGATGCAATCACCGGGTTCAAGTTCGACGTCGAAATGTTCATACTCCGTGATGCTCATAATTCCGAGCGGTAAATTCAACGGCCCTGGTAAGCGCGGCGCACTTTCATGCCCTAGCAGGCTCCATTCTTTTTGGGAAGCCCGATAGAGAATCGGGCGTGGGTGTCCTGCGTTGCAAAGTATCAGCCTTCGAGTAGGAGCGAAAAATGTGCTGACGATCGCCGACGCGAACGTTCCTTTCGTCGACAGAGCCGAGAATTGTTGGTTCAACAAACGCACGAACTCTGCTTGGTCCCAACGATTGACAAATCGCCTCATTAACAAGCGGAGATCGGCCGCAATGCCTGCAACCGAGGTTCCATGCCCAGAGACATCGGCCAGCAATATGCGGCTGATCCGACCGGCCGCACAACTTGAGGCGTAGTAAACGTCGCCACCTCGCCGCGCCTGTCCATGTGGCTTGCTATAGACCCAGGCGTCCAGGCCTCCAAAGACAATACCCCGAGTCGTTAGCTGGCTGCCGCCGCATACTTCCATGCATTGCATGTGTTGAGTGGGCGAATTGTTCATGTGGGCGAATTATACGGGCTCTCGAGCCTTAGGGGCAATTCGCTCCGCCTGGACGGCCTGGACGAACCGGTAATGTGCGGTCGGTTAGCCCCAACTGCGTCCGACGGGTCGCTAGTGCCAAGAACGGAAGGGCAATTTCCTGGCCTTACCAAGTGTAGCGATCCCGAGAAGCAAGCGATTGAGGGCAGGGAAGATAACGTAGAGGCGGAGCCTGACCGACAAAGGGCAAGTCATCGCTTTGACGCTAGCGTGAAACCTTCGGCATCGCTTGTTCGATCGCTCTGCTTTTGAGTGCCGTCTGTAACCGGCCTTCCCCTGGGGTATTGGCAATGAAGAGGGACCTCGCGTTCTTTGGCACTTGGTTTGCATCGACTTGTAGCCACTGGGAGTTCGACGAGATGACCACTGCAGTCAATATCGAAATCGGCGGCGTTTTCGCCGGCGGCGAGATGACCATCACCTTGGACGTCCAGTTTGTGAAGCGAAAAGAGGTTCGATAGAACGCAGAAAAGCCAGAAAGTTTTCACGTTTGCGCATGTGATCGAAGCGACCAAAGGGCAAAAGTCCGCTTTTTTTTGGTGTGGGGGCAAGAATGAAAATACAAACAAACACGGGCTACACCGCCCAAAACCGCGGCTCAAATCGCCGCGCAGCATCGGGTGGCGAACTCACGTTTTCCGGCTCAGAGTTGCTTCTCTCTGTCGGCGTCTTCCTTGCACTGATCAGTCTGTCGATTTGGGTCCTTGTGCATTACTGTGTCTTCGCCAAGTGATGTGAGCTTCAGGAATTCTCCGGACGCCGTCGTCGTTCGACACCGAGGCGGCTCGTGCCAGCGGGCTTCCGACGTCCTCTCGAAGTTTTTCCCGAGCCGGTTTTTTCCACCTCGATGAACGTGTTTTGCAGCGCTTTGATCGGCCTTACAATGGCTGCCGGCAGAGGAATGCGCCGAGGAGCGTGTTCCAGTATCCGCCGAGAGCGAAGAATACCGCGGAGAAAAAGCCCACCCAGAGCGTGAAGAGGGGCGCATCCCTCCGTAACCCTCAATCGAGGACTGCCGCTGGAGCCGGTATTCTCGCCGCGAGGTATTGAAGAACTCACCGAACCGTGCGCTGGCCAGATTGTTTTGTACATCCCGCGGGTCAAAGTGATTGAACGGGTTGAAGACCCCTCCGCCTACGCGGGCGGGGATGCGTCTCCCGTGAAAGGGCAACCAAATGCGCCGGGTAACCTGGAGATCAAACGACGAAAACAGGGGGAAGCGAGCGACGTTGCGGGGTCCGACGAACGCGCGGTACTGGTCCGTCGCAAGCGCGATCAGCCGTGCGCAGTTTCAGGACGCTTTCGGAACCAGCACGTTCGAACGACTCCGGACTCTCTCTTCGCAGACGGGCGAACGATGAGAGAGGATAGTGGTCGGAAGCCGATACCGAGCGGTGCACCTGGGGTTGATTGGGCGGACCGATCCCCGCGAAAAGACCCAGTCCGGTGACCTTCGATTTCGCCTAGCGACGAACCGAATCTGTCTGGGCAACTGTCAAAGCTTTGACGAGTTTGTCGCGGGTGCGTCTCGCGAACCCCCGGGGCTTCGTCCTTATTTGGAACCCGGTTTTCTATCCAGCTATTTGTTGCGAGCATATTGGGGATGATATTCGTGCGTCGTTATGAGGATCCGCAGCGGCTGTACGCCTGAGTAGTTTTCCAGACAGGTTGGGCCACGGTCTACAAGTTATCTGTCTCGGCTAACACCGCTAACACCTAGCCGCGTTTCACCTCCAAAATCGAAGTGATAAGATTAGGATTCTTATGGGAACCTCCATTCGTCATCACGACGAGGCCAGCTTTTACTGCGTAAAATGCGCAAATGAAGGCTGCGAACATTTAGTCCCGCTTCTCAAATACGAGTCCGAGAGGCAGCGGAGGAATCCCCCCGAATTTCAAGTGAAGTGCCCCTTTTGCGGTCAGTCGAATCTTTACCGTGATGCAGAAGTGAGTATCTCTACGGTACGCAGAGTGGAAAGGTTTGCCTCCGCGAAGGGATTCCGAAACGTCGATAGGTAGCACGCACGAAGTTCCGTTTTGTCTACCCCGTCCATGATTAGAGATAACCGAAAATTCGTCGCCAAGAAGGTTCGCGAAGACGACAACAAGGTGTGCTACGAGATGTGGATTGACCATGTACTGCTCTGCATCGTGTGGATTTCCGCCGAACAAAGAGCGATTCATGGAACCAAGTCCTTAGAAGAGTGGTGTCGCCGCCATGAAGAAAATCTGAAAGATGCCGGGATCGTTGGCGTCGACTTGAGCAGAGAAATCCTTAAGTTAGGCATCACTGAGGAAGTACGTTAAACGCCAGGGATGTTCTATGTCTGTTCCCAACGAGTCTCGATGCCCAGTAAGTCCTAGCCCGTTTTTCGCATCGGAGGCCTTGTGGGCCCCTGTTGATCGTTGGCAGCATCTATCGTTGCTACAGCTTCGCTGATCGGCGTACCAACGTACTTGGCACCACCGGGATGATTGTTATCATCCGACTCTCGTCGTTTCTGCTGCTCTGCACCGGAGTCCAACTTCTCTGGAATTCTCAGCGCCCGATTCAAAAAGTGTCGCGACTGCGTAAGTTACTGAAAACCCATGATTTGTTGACATCCGTGACACCGAACAATGTTATGCGTGTAACCTCCAGTCACTCCAGTTAAGCGAGGAGCGGCCTACCACTCTAATCCCATTAATCCTCTTTTCTTCGTTTACAGTGGTTCAGCAAGTTCCTGTTCAGGCACAAGAACATGGACCTTCGCAAACGCCCGATCTGCAACAGATGCAGAAGAAATTGAAACAGCTCGAATCAGAGCTTCTGGAATTGAAGGAGCAGATGAGCGCTGCGGCCGAGTCTACAAAGACAGCAGTGCCTGGGCCCAGTGTCCCAGTGACCACCGAGACTCGCGAAGCCGAGCAGCGAGGGGAGCAGTCGGAGCCCTCAAGTACGATCGACTTTTACGGTTTTGTCATGCTCGACAGCGGTTATGACTTCGGGACCAATGATCCCAACTGGTTTGACGTTATACGGCCGACTAAACTGCCCGCCTTCCAGGGAGAGTTTGGCCCGGACGGCAAGACCTACTGGGGCGTAAGGCAGACACGATTCGGGGTGAAGACGTTTACGCCGACGGCGCTGGGCAATTTGAGGACGAACTTCCAATTTGACTTGTTCGGAAGCGGGGCGAATGCCGGAGAGACCACTTTCCATTTACAGCAAGCTTATGGCGAGCTCGGGCACTTTGGTGCCGGCCAGACATGGAGCCCGTTCATGGACATTGACGTCTTCCCGAACAGTCTCGAATACTGGGGCCCAAACGGCATGGTCTTTTTCAACAATGTACAAGTCCGCTGGATGCCCCTTCAAGGGGATAACAGCCTTACCCTTGCTCTTGAACGCCCCGGAGCCAGTGCCGATCAGGGGACGTACTCTGGACACATCGAGCTGCAAAATGTCGTCCCGCAGTTCAAATGGCCCGATCTGTCCGGCAATGCTCGATTCACCAGAAAATGGGGCTACATACAAATTGGCGGTATCCTCAGGAAGATCGCTTGGGTCGATACAAATCCTGTTCCCTTCAACCTGAGTGGTACGGCCATCGGCTGGGGCGTTAGCGTAAGTTCAAACCTATACTTCAACGAGAAGAAAGATACTGGCAAGTTTCAGGTCGTTTACGGCGAGGGCATCGAGAACTACATGAACGATGCGCCAGTGGACATCGGCATCAGCAATACTCCCTCGAATGCGATCTCGCCTATCAAAGGTGTTCGCCTTCCGGTACTCGGCATCGTGTCCTTTCTTGATCATAACTGGAGTGATCGCTTCAGCACCTCAGCCGGATTCTCCATGGTCAATATCGAAAACTCCAACGGACAAACGGCCAATGCATTTCACCAGGGGTACTACGCCCTTGCCAATTTGCTTTACCACCCCATCAAAACGGTCACGATCGGTGGTGAATTCCAGTTTGGCAGGCGCGTCAACTTCCTTGACGGTTTTAGTTTTAACGATTACAGAATGCAGTTCTCCTTCAGATACGACTGGTCTAAAGGACTTGAGTTCTGAACGCAAATCAGGCGCCGCTGCCACCGGCCGGTGCGCTTCAAGGGGCGCTTGCTGCGACTTATAATTTACACCGCCTGCGTCGGATTCAATTTGCTGCGATGACGGCTATAAGCGAAGTAAACGACGAGTCCAATAAGCAACCAGACGAAAAACCTAACCCAGTTTTCCAGAGTCAGACTAGCCATCAACAGTACGCAGGTCAGGATGGAAAGGATCGGTACGAGCGGCACGAAAGGGACTTTGAACGCGCGTTGCCGCTCAGGCTGGGTCTTGCGCAGTATCAGTACCGAGGCTGCGACCAAAGCGAAGGCAAACAGGGTGCCAATGTTGGAGAGATCCGCAAGTGTTCCAATATCGAAAATACCTGCAGGAATACCGACGACAACACCTGCAACCCAAGTAGCGATGTGCGGCGTACGGAATCGGGGATGGACCCTCGAAAACCTCGTGGGGAGCAGACCATCACGGGACATCGCAAACCAGACGCGGGCCTGGCCATACTGGTAGACCATCAACGAAGAGATCATCCCAGTCAGAGCACCAATGGTTACCCAGCGCTTGAGACTATCAAGACCGATATTGTGCAGTGCTGTGGCAACAGGTGCGGCGTCGCCTCTGAAGATGTGATACGGCTGAATACCTGTGAGCACCACAGCAACGGCCACGTAAAGAGCCGCGCAGACCAGCAGCGAAGTGAGAATCCCGAGCGGCAAATCCCGCTTCGGGTTCTTGCATTCCTCTGCAGCGGTGGAAACGGAATCAAATCCAATATAGGTGAAGAACACGATGGCGCCCCCGGTCAGGATGCCCTGGAATCCATTGGGAGCAAACGGCTTCCAATTCACAGGGCTGATGTGGCCGGATGCAAAAATGATGAAGATGAAAATGGCCAGCAGCTTTATGGCAACCATAATGCCATTGGAGGCGGCCGACTCTTTGATCCCGGTGACCAACAGTACGGTTAACAACATTACGATCAAGAAGCCAATCACATTGAAATGCGGGAGCCAGCCAATGTTGGGTCGAAAGGCCGGAGTGCTAAGTGACTCAGGGAGGTCAATCCCAAAAGACTTCAGAAGGCTGCTCAAATAGGCGGAGAAGCCAACGGCGACAGCCATGTTGGAAACGGCGTACTCGAGGATGAGGTCCCACCCAATGATCCAAGCAACCAGTTCGCCCATGGTGGCGTAGGTATAGGTATACGCGCTACCGGCAACAGGGATCATGGAAGCCAATTCAGCGTAGCAGACGCCCGCAAAGCTGCAAGCCACGGCAACCAGCAAGAAGGAAATGGCAATTGCGGGGCCAGCACCAGGACGTCCAGCGGCACCGACGGCATGGGTGCCATGGAGGATGAGATCGAGAACCGGCGCCTTCAGAAGAGAAGGCACGAGCACCTCTTCGCCGGCCGCCGCCGTACCGGTAAGGATAAAAATGCCGGTTCCAATGATGGCGCCAACACCAAGAGCCGCGAGGCTTACCCAGCCCAAGGTTCTTTTTAACCGCCGGTCGGGGTCTTCGGCGTCCGAAATGAGCTGATCGATGCTCTTGCATCGAAATAATTGGGTGTCCACCAAAGAAGCTGCCCTTGTCCGGGGTGATGGCGGAGGGAATGGCCCGGACACAGAAATATCACCGTTCTCCTCGTCTTTCGACTTGGAGCTGAGAGTAAAGATGCGCGTTCAATGTGAAGATTGCATTACGGAATGTTGACGCCTCTGTTTACAAGTGGCTTACTTCCTTTGGCCCATTCCTACAAGGACAAGACTTCAGACGAATGGAGGATCCGGCCTCCATTCTGAAAATCACGAAATCGAAGCGTATCCCCCGTTTCGCCAGTAACTTCGGGAGTGGCGCAAGAAGCGATCGGCACACTCGTCGGGATGGAGAGAATTTCACCGTATCGTACAATGGACGTATAATTCGATCAACCAGTCGCGTTATTTATCCTCTTTTACTCTCGCCGTAAGGGGAACGCGACCGGTGAAACAAAAGGCGCTTTCCAACCTCATCGCGCTCGGCCGTAACTAAAAGAGCTTACCGTCGACACAGCGCGTCCCTGAAACGCTTCGGAACTGATCGGCGTTAGGCTTCTAAATGACCTTGCGTGATTGGAACAGGGGGTGACTGACGAGCGCTCTTCAATTTTACTTCTTCACACACCAGACGCGATATCGCCCGTTCACGCGGACGGTTCCTTCCACTTCTTTTTCAAACCCTGGGAAGCGGTCGCCCCAGCGCTGAATCGTCGTCAAATACCTCAGCCATGGGCCATTCTTTGGCCCAAGACTCTCGCCCGGCATTACAATCGGGATTCCCGGCGGGTAGGGAATGAGCCCCACAGCGGATACGCGGTTTGCCATCTCTTCGATGGAGAGTAGTTCCACGTCCCCCGCCTGAAGCTTGATGAATGCTTTGCGGGGCGTCATTTCCGGTTTTGGCAAATTCCCGAAAGCCTCTGCTTGCCAGCGGTCTATGAGATTCCGCTTCATGTGGTCAAACATTTCCTCCCCCAGATCGCGTAAGCCCATCTTTCCGTAGCGCTTGGGGGCATGGGAAACGAGATCCGGTAGGATTTCTGTGAGCCGCAAGTTGTCGTCATAATCGGTCTTAAAATCAACCAATGCGCTTATCAAGGTCCCCCACTTTCCTTTCGTTATGCCAATCGAAAAGAGTGGCAGCACCATGAAGTCGGTGGTACGTGACGGAACGACACCGAGCCTGTTGAGGTATGCATTCAAGACTGCGGCCGGAACCCCCGATTTTTCCAACTTGCCGTTCTCCCCCATGCCCGGGCAAACAATTCCCACCTTGATGGGATCGAGGAGGCACCAACCGTCGGGGATGTTTTCAAAGCCATGCCAGCTTTGGCCTGGATGAAGCACCCAACATTCCGGCTCGGTAGTCAGTAACTCGGCTGGGGCATCAGCAAAAGCAAACGTTTCGCCGGTCTTCGGGTTCATAACCTCCGGTGCGTTCCACGGCCAGAAGAACCATTCCCCCTTTTTCTGGAACTCCTTATGAAACTGGGCGAGCGCCTGACGAAAGTGAACCGCTTCGTCGATGACTTCCTGCGTGAGCATTTCGCCTGCGCGCCCTTCCATCATCGCGGCTGCGATTTCATTCGAGGCAATGATTGGGTACAGCGGGGAGGTCGATGCCTGAAGCATATAGGATTCATTGAAACGAGTGTGCTCGATAGGCCTGCGGCCGCTGCGGACGTGAATGTAGGACGCTTGCGATAATGCGGCTAGGAGCTTATGAGTAGAATGAGTCGCAAAAATGGTTGGGCCATGCTCCGGATGTTGAGCCGGATCGCCTCGCATAGCGAAGCGGTTCTGGTAAAACGGATTGAAGCGTGCGTGGGCGAACCATGCTTCGTCAAAATGGATGCAGTCCACACTCTTATCCAGAAGTTGTTCTACTTTTACAGCGTCGTAGCACAACCCGTCGTAGGTACAATTCGTGACAACGGCGTAAACGGGCTTGCGACTGACCGCCTGCTGCAACAACGGATGACCCGCGACTTTCTTTGTCAGTGCCTCGGGTTTCAGCTCATCAGGATGGATGGGACCCATTATCCCGTAGCGATTACACGAGGGAACCAGAAATACCGGAATTCCACCGCTAATCACCAGTCCCTGCTCGATGGACTTGTGGCAATTGCGGTCACAGATGGCGAAGTGATTCTCGACGACCATCGCAGCCATCACGGCTCTGTTCGAACCGGAACTTCCGCTAAGGCCGGTGTAGCTCCGGTGTGCTCCGAAAACGTGCGCGGCAAATTCCTCGCCGGCTCCAATTGGACCAGTGTGATCCAGCAGCGAACCCAGAGGGCGTTCAATGCCAGTGTCAGTTCGGAACAGATTTTCTCCGTAGAAATCAAAAAAAAGTCTCCCCACAGGAGACTTCGTGAAAGCAACACCTCCCTGGTGCCCGGGTGCCGCCCACGAATACTCACGAATGTTGGTGTAGGCGGAAAGGGCCTTGCTGAACGGAGGCAAAAGCATGTCGAGATACCGCTGCATCGCGGCCAAAGCGCGGCCAACAATAAATGGCGCCGTGTCCTCGAGCAGCCACACAAATTCATCGCTGAGGCCCATAACTTCCACGGTGATAGACCGGTTGCCATGGCGATCCGCCATCAGAAATATTGGGATCTTTGCGTTAAAGGAGCGCACCTTGCGCAGGAGTTCGAGGCCCTCCCGGTGAGATCTATCGTCATCGTCTCCTAGGGTCCAGGTCACAAATATGCATGTGATGGTGGCGTCGGAGGTGGCTACTGTGGTTCCGTCGACAAAACTTAGCGATTCGACGACATCCACGTTCTGCCTAGTGAGTTCGGTCGCCAATGCACGCACGGCTCGCCCACCTGCCGTAGTGGGGACAGCCAATTGATCGTCTACGATTAATGCCCGCGTTCGCAGCTGGACATTTGTGCGTTCGATCATGAGCTCCTCCTTCCTCTTTCCAGTCTCGCGGTGGTGGCCGCTCCGTGATCCGGGATGATTTGTCCGTGAGACTGGAGAACATTTCTCAGGTCGAGTCTGCTGTTAGTCCTTCGCAGGCACACCAAGAGAACCAGTCTTTATATATCGGGAACTCTGATCGGGACCGTTAACGAATGTTCATAAACGAGCACAAATGGTCCACGATTCCGGGGCGTTTAGATGGAACGGAATATCGTGATATTCGGTGCGGATTCTGAAATCACAGGGATTAGTGTCCGCCTAGTAGGCAATCTTCGTCAGCAACCCAAACGCAAGCTAGACTCCTCGGGGAAGCCGTAGCACCATCCCATCGATGACGCGATGTCGGCCCTTTACCAGCTGGCGATGTGCGGCAGCGGAAGCACTCCGTAAATAGTGCCCGGAGCTCTTCGCCCGGAATCACTTTGGAGAAATGGTTAAGCAAGACAGAAGGCCACGAAGGTTCGAACCAAAATTTCCTGTCGAAGTTGCACAAACCTACCAGATTGCTTCGCGCTCGCTTGCAGAATGCGGGATGCGTTGGCGCCAGGGTTGGATGGGAGCTGGGCCGATGGACGCACGGAATATGCTAAGGTCAGGGCCTGGTAGGATTTGACATAATTTTGCTGAATCTTTTGTCGGTCTTAGGTATCGAATGAGAGTGATCGAGATCAGCTGCTTGGAGGTCTGGAGGGAGATCTCCAACTATGTCGACGACGCCGTGGAGCCCGAGCTTCGCGCGCGGATGGACGCCCCGTACACATTCCTTGTCGCGTCCGTCATTATTTTGCTCGTGGGCCCAGGCAAATTCGCACTGGATTTCGCTCTCAGGCGTTTCCTTGGGGAGCCTTTGTCACAACAGACTCCCGCGATGCCCGGTTGAATTTGCTGCTCTTCGAGGAGTGAAAAAGCATGAATCCGTCGTTGCGCCGAGTCTTGGTCGGGATTCCAGCAGGTCTGCTTTCCGGTACTGCGCTGCTGATAACCCTGGGGCATCCGCTTCTCAGCCTGATCTTCGGAGCTCTCGTGGGGGCGTGCTATTCGGCGAGTCTTGATCCGACTCGCGGTACCTATGTAGACAACCTCATGGCGGGAGCGGCCCTTGGCATACCCCTCTGGGGCCTGGTCAACGTGATCGGGATTCCCGTACTTTTCGGCCATCATCCCGAGTGGAACGCGGAACAGATGCGCAGCCAATTTCCGGGGCTCTTGGGGTGGGTGATCTACGGAGCTGCGCTTGGTTCGCTGACACAGGGTCTCAACGATCTGGCAGCGAGCATCTGGGGACCGGAAGTCAGCACACCAGTGCCCGGCGAAGCACAGAAAACACACATTGTAATCCTGGGCGGCGGCTTTGCAGGAATGCATACAGCCGAGTGCCTGGAGCGAGAATTTCGTACCAATCCGCACGTCAAGCTGACACTTATCAGCGAGACCAACGCTCTGCTCTTCACCCCGATGCTTGCCGAGGTTGCCGGCAGCAGTCTCGAGCCGACGCACATCAGTACGCCGCTGCGCAGCAGCTTGCATCGAACGGAATTCATTCGCGGGCAGGTTTCACGGATTGACCTTGAGAGCCGACGCATTTTCCTGGCGAGCGGCCCCGCTGTTGCCGAGACGCCCTCCGCCCGGACGGTTTCCTATGACCATCTTGTGTTTGCCCTCGGTGCCGTTTCGAACTACCTAGGGATGACGAATCTGCAGAAGTATTCTTTCAACTTCAAGAGTCTGCTCGATGCCATCCGCATCCGCAATCACGTTATTGAGATGTTTGAGCGCGCTGAACGAGAGCCCGATCCCTCCCGTAGACAGGCACTGCTCACTTTCGTGGTTGCAGGAGGGGGCTTTGCTGGCGCGGAGCTCGCGGGCGCCCTAAACGATTACGCCCACGGCATCCTCGCGGATTATCCGAAGCTGCAGCCAGAGGACCTCAGCGTCGTGCTCGTCCATTCGCGTGATCGTATTCTTCCCGAACTAAGCGAATCGCTTGCGCGCTATGCCCAGGAAAGAATGGAAGCGCGAGGGGT
>Ga0207762_1000231_pt1 | contig 12251 bp, 8 predicted proteins | sample LuqExpMetageno37_FD_187795 | JGI IMG/M metagenome (GOLD analysis project Ga0207762, IMG submission 187795) | Tropical forest soil microbial communities from Luquillo Experimental Forest, Puerto Rico - Sample 37 (SPAdes) | ecosystem: Environmental > Terrestrial > Soil > Tropical forest ...
GACTACGTCGCATTCGTCGTCGCCGAGACTTTGGCACAAGCGTTGGACGCGCTGGAATTGATCGAGGCCGAATTCGAGCCGCTGGCCGCCGTCACCTCGACTGAAGACGCAACGAAGACGGACGCGCCGAAGGTCTGGGAAAGCGCGCCCGACAATATCGGCTTCGTCGAATTCGTCGGCAACAAGGCCGCGACCGACGCGGCTTTTGCAAAAGCCGATCACATCGTCAAACAGAAGTTCGTCATCAACCGCGTGACTGCAGCGACGATGGAGCCGCGCGGCGCGGTGGGCGACTACAACGCGACGGACATGCGCTACACGCTGTACACCTCTCTGCAGCGGCCGCATCCCGTGCGCACCGAACTCGCAAGGGTGATGGGCGTGCCGGAATCCAAGGTGCGCATCGTCACCGGCGACACCGGCGGCTCGTTTGGCATGAAGTCACCGATCTTCAACGAGATGCCGCTGGTGCTGCTCGCGTCGAAATTGATTGGCCGGCCGGTGAAATGGATTTCGACGCGCACGGAAGCGTTCCTCTCTGACGCGCAGGCACGCGACAACGTCACTGAAGCGGAGCTTGCGCTCAACAAGAGCGGCATTTTTCTCGGCATGCGCGTGAAGACGATCGCCGCGATCGGCGCCTATCTACAGACGAACATGCCGGCGTTCTTCCTTAACGCCGGCACGCTCGCGGGCACCTATCGTACCCCGGCGATTCACGTCGACATCACGGCGGTGTACACGCACACTAATCCGATCCGCCCCTACCGCGGCAACGGGCGGCCCGAGTCGGCCTTCGTCATCGAGCGCATGGTGGACTGCGCCGCCGACGAGCTCGGCATCGATCCGGCCGAACTGCGCCGGCGCAATTACGTGCCGCCGAGCGCGATGCCGTTCAAGACCGCGCTCACGTTCACCTGGGACTCCGGCGAGTTCGAGAAGAACATGGACCTCGCAATGGAGCTCGCCGACGTGAAGGGGTTTGCGGCGCGCAAGCGCGAGTCCGCGAAGCGCGGCCAGCTGCGGGGCCTCGGCATCTCCAACACGATCGAGCGCGCGGGCGCGGCGTCACTCGAAGGCGCGGAAGTGCGCTTCGACCGCGACGGCTCGGTGACGATGTTCTCCGGCTCGAACAGCCAGGGCCAAGGGCACGAGACCACGTTCAAGCAGATCGTCTGCGACCGGCTCGGGCTCGATCCGACACAGGTTCAGTACATTCAGGGCGACACCGACCAGGTGTTCTTCGGCGAAGGTACCGGCGGCTCGCGCTCGGCGACGCTTGCGGGCTCCGCCTTCCATCTCGCGACCGAGAAGATCGTGACCAAGGCGCGCGCGATCGCCGGCAAGATGCTGGAGGTCGCGGACGACGATTTGAAATTCCACCACGGCGTGTTCTCGTCCAACAAGACGAACCGAACGCTGACGATGAAGGAGCTTGCCGCCGCCGCGCTCGAGCCCAAGAACCTGCCGAAGGACATGGAGCCCGGCCTGTTCGCGACTGCGGTCTATTCGGCGCCGATCGCGAATTATCCGAACGGCTGTCACATCTGTGAATTGGAAATCGACCGCGAGACCGGTCAGGTGCAGATCGTGCGCTACAGCGTGGTCGACGACGTCGGCACCGTGATCAATCCGATGCTGCTGCACGGCCAGATCCAAGGCGGCGTTGCGCAGGGTGCGGGCCAGGCGCTGATGGAGGACATCCATTTCGATGCCGCCGGCCAGCTCGTCACCGCATCGTTCCAGGACTATGCGATGCCGCACGCGCACGACTTCTCCGACATCGAGGTCGACAGCAACCCCGTGCCGACAAAGACCAATCCGCTCGGTGTCAAGGGCGCGGGCGAAGCGGGCTGCGTCGGCGCGCTCCCGGCGGTGGTAAATGCGCTGGTTGCCGCGCTGTCGGAATTCGGCGTGCGGCACGTGCCGATGCCGGCGACGCCGGAGCGCATCTGGCGAGCGATGCAGGGGAAGTGACTGCGGGCCGGCAACGGCCCGCAGTTTTTTGGCGAGGGCAAGACTGTCTCAGACAGCCGACTGCGTCTCCAGCTTGGCGCTTCGCTCCGGCTGACTGGCGTAGCCCAAGGCGGCGACGACAACCGCGACGCCGACCATCTGCCACGACGAGATCGCCTGGTCGAGAACGACATAGCCCGTGCCGATGACAACGATCGGCTCGAGGTTGAGAAAGAACGTCGCCGCCGCCCCCCGACCATGGCGATCGACCGATAAAAGCCGATGATCGCAGCGGCATACAGCGCGTTCGATAAAATGAATCCCGACCACCCGTTGGCCGTCACGGGGAAGCGTACGCAGTCGACGCTCAAAGCTCCGACCACGACCATGGCGACGGTCGCCGCCGCCGAAAGATGGAGCGTCACCGTGCGCGAGTCCTGATCGGACATCAGGCGGTTGCTTACCGAGCAGACGATGGCGAAGCCGAATGCCGATACCAGGCCGGCCAGCATGCCGATGGTATCGAGTTCGTCGAATTTCACCGCCAGGGCCAGCCCGAGGCCTGCGAAGACGAGCAACGTGGTGACGAGCATCCTGGCGGTCAGCCGAGCGACGCCGAACGCCGCGAGGATGAAAGCGGTCAGGATCGGGAAGAGATAGAAAATCAGGATCGCAATGGTCACCGGTAGCAGCTCGATGGCCTTCAACAGGGCAAAGGTGTAGGTGACCGAGAGCACGCCGAGCACCGCGGCAATAGCGGCCGACCGCCGGTCGAGCGCAATCGGCCGGCCGCTGAATACGAGAATGACAAACAGCAGGCCCGCCGGAAGGATGAAGCGCGTCCCCGACAGTGTGAAGGGATTGCTGCCGCCCTGGTAGGCGATACCGGCGAGCGTGTTGGCCAGCGCGAAGAAGACGGCGCTAATGAGGGCGAGCGTGATCCCGACGACTCTCTGGCTTGGCACGGCCACTCCCCGTTTCGTTGCGGTAGAGGAGCAGCGACAACCGGAGCCCTACGCCGTTACAGACCGCCACTGCGGGCAATGCCAGTTAGGGGAATTACGGAGTTGGCGCGCGCGAACGCACGCGCGGGTCGTTTCACAAGACTCACTCCATCGCCGCGCCGGGCTCGATTCGCACGGGCTGCAATCCGTCGGCGTCCATCGCGGCGATAATCTCCTGCGCGTGCGCGCCGTCGCGCGTCTCGATGGTGACGTCGAGCTTGGCCCCTTTCGCCGGCACGTCCAAAAACAGCCGGCGGTGAGCAACTTCCAGAATGTTGGCGCCGAGTTCGCCGAGACGGCTCGCGATCTGACCGAGCACGCCCGGCCGGTCGGGAATGGTCAGCCGGAAGCAAATGATGCGGCTGTCGCGCTCGAGCTCGCGCACCATGATCGAGGCGAGAATGCGCGGGTCGATATTGCCACCGCACAAAATGAGGCCGACCTTCTTACCGCTGAAACGGCCGGGCTTCGCCAGCATCGCCGCAAGGCCCGCCGCGCCGGCGCCTTCCGCCATGGCTTTCTGCAATGTGAGAAACGCATTCACTGCGCGCTCGAGATGTGCCTCGTCGGCGAGCACGATCTCGGAGACGAGATCGCGGATGATCGGCAGCGTGAGCTTGCCAACGTTCTTGACCGCGATGCCTTCGGCGAGCGTCGGCCCGCCGATGGGGCGCGCTTCGCCGTGCAGCGCATTCCAGACCGACGGATAGAGCGCAGCCTCCGCGCCAACGATGTCGATATGAGGCTTCACGTCCTTTGCCGCAACCGCATTGCCGGCGATCAGCCCGCCGCCGCCGATCGGGATGACGAGCACATCGAGATCCGGCGCGTCCTCTAGCATCTCGAGCGCGATGGTCCCCTGCCCGGCCATGATGTGCGGATCGTCATACGGGTGCACGAGCGTGAGCCCGCGCTCGCTCTGAATCTCCTCGCAGCGGGACTGCGACTCCGAAACCGTCTCGCCGTGCAGCACGACGTCGGCGCCATGCGACTTGGTGGCGGCGACCTTCACGAAGGGCGTGGTGACCGGCATCACGATGGTCGCCGGAATGCCGAGCCGCGCCGCATGATAGGCGACCGACTGCGCATGATTGCCAGCCGACATCGCGATCACGCCGCGTTTGCGCTGGCCTTCATCGAGCGAGGACAGCTTCACCAGCGCGCCGCGGTCCTTGAAGGAATTGGTGACCTGCAGGTTCTCGTATTTGACGAAGACCTCGGCGCCGGTGAGCGCGGACAGCCTCGGCGCCGGCAGCATCGGCGTCCGCAGCACGGAGCCCTCGATGATTTTACGCGCCGCACGGATGTCGCCGATGTTCAAGCCCACCACTCGTCTCCACTACGGCGCCGGATCAGCGGCAAGTTACCATCTTAACGCATGACCGCGAGCAGCCCTTCCCGAACTCCTTGCGGCCGGGCTATGCTTTGACCATCTCGTGGAGCACGGGTGGGACAGAAAAAAGGCCCGTCCGGCAGGGAAATCGATGCCACTCGACGTCAAACCGCATGCCTACGATCCGGACCTCGCGCCGGAGCTGTTTGAGAGCGTGCCGGCGCGGCGGGTCGTCGCCTGCATGATCGACGTGTTTCTGATCGGCGTGCCGGTCGCGCTTGCATATGTGCTCACCTTTATCTTTACAATTGTGACATTTGGCCTTGGCGCGGTGCTGTTCTGGCTGTTGCCGACCGCAACCGTCATCTGGGCGCTCGTCTATTTCGGCCTGACGCTGGGCTCGCCGGCCTCCGCGACGATCGGGATGCGCTTGATGGATATCGAGATGCGCACCTGGTACGGCGCGCCGGCCTATTTCGTGCTCGGCACGGTGCACGCGATTTTCTTTTGGCTGAGCATCTCGTTCTTCACGCCGTTCATCCTGCTGGTCGCGTTCTTCAATGCGCGCCGGCGGCTCCTCCACGACATGCTGCTCGGCACCGTGGTGATCAACAATCCGGCCCGCGCGGCATCGCTGCGCTCGACCCTCTACGCCAGGACGGGCGGGCTATGACGAATCGGCGGCACGCGCGATGCTTGCACCGGAACGACAGGATGGCTGACCGGTGACCCAGCATTCCCGCGATACGCCCCAGTTCTATCTCACGGCCCCCTCGCCTTGCCCGTACCTGAAGGGCCAGGAGGAGCGGAAGGTCTTCACCCATCTCGTCGGCGAACGCGCGGGCGAATTGAACGATTTGCTCACGCATGGCGGCTTCCGCCGCAGCCAGTCGATCGCCTACCGGCCGGCCTGCGAGACCTGCCGCGCCTGCGTCTCGGTGCGCGTGGTCGCCGCCGATTTCAAGCCATCGCGCAACATGCGTCGCGTCGCCGAGCGCAACGCCGACCTCATCGGCGAGTTGCGCGACGCATTCCCGAGCTCGGAGCAGTACTCCGTCTTCCGCGGCTATCTCGACGCCCGCCATCGCGACGGCGGCATGGCCGACATGACGGTGCTCGACTATGCGATGATGATCGAGGACAGCCACGTGCAGACGCGGCTGGTCGAGTACCGCCGGCGCGGGCCGGACTCCGCGCTGACGCAGCGCGGCGCGGGCAAGCTTCTGGCGGTCGCGTTATCCGACGTGCTCAGTGACGGGCTGTCGATGGTCTATTCGTTCTTCGATCCGGACGAAGGCGAGCGCTCGCTCGGCACGTTCATGATCCTCGACCACATCGATCGCGCGCGGGCGATGGGCTTGCCTTACGTCTATCTCGGCTATTGGGTGCCCGGATCGCGCAAGATGGACTACAAGGGCCGCTTCCTGCCCCAGGAACGGCTGATGCCCTCCGGCTGGATGCGTTTCGAAAGCTGAGCGTTAGGACGGTGTGACCGCCATTTTCAGCTCAGCTTCCGCACCAGATCGGGCGCAATCGCGACAGAGACAAGCCGCAAGGAACGATAAGTGTTTTGCCATGCCCGACCGCGGGCATGGTGAAACAAAAAGAAGCAGAATGCGAACGAACTTGAAGCGCTCACACTGTTTGCAAACGGCCGGTCGGCCGACGAAATCGCCGATGCGTGGGGGCAATTCTGCAAAAAGCGAATCGCGGCCTAGCTGCCGATCTGCAATAGACCAAACGTCTCCGCGATCAACACGACGTTGAGCGCGAGAACCAAGGTCATCGCGAGCAGCGCGCATGCGGTCGTTAGCCGCGCGTTGGCGAAGCCCCCCATGATGTCGGCGCGACGCGTGAACAGCACCACCGCAATCATCGGCAGCGGCAGCGCGATCGAGAGCACAACCTGACTGACGACCAGCGCCTGGGTCGCGTTCACGCCCAGCGCGACGACCACGAACGCCGGAACCATGGTGATCAAGCGGCGCAGCCACACCGGAATGCGAAAACCCACAAAGCCCTGCATGATCATCTGCCCGGCCATGGTCCCGACCACGGACGAGGAAATGCCCGACGCGATCAGGGAAGTCAGGAACAGCGCGGCCGCGCCGGCGCCCAAGAGCGGCGTGAGCGTGTGATAGGCAGTTTCGATTTCCGCAACGTCGGGGTGGCCCGCGTGGAAGGCGCTCGAGGCCGTCATCACCATGGCCATGTTGACCAGACCTGCGCCGGAGAGCGCGATGATCACTTCCCAATTCGACAGACTGACGAGTTGCCTCCGCTGCCGGTCGTCGCGGGCCGGCGTGCGGCCCTGCGTGAGCCCTGAATGCAGATAGACGGCGTGCGGCATCACCGTCGCGCCGATGATCCCGACCGCGATCAACAGCGCCCCGCCGTCCGCGATTTTCGGGACGAACGTATGATAGGCGGCCGAGCCCCAATCCACCGGCGCCACGAACATTTCGGCCAAGTAGCAGAGCGCGATAATTCCGACGAGCGCGGTAATGATCAGCTCGAGGGGCCGGAAGCCGCGCCGGTCGAGCAGCAGAATGCCGTAGGTGACGATTGCCGTTACGGCCATTCCCGCTATCAGCGGCATTCTGAACAAGAGCGACAACCCGATCGCCCCACCCAAAAATTCTGCGAGATCGGTCGCCATCGCGGCGAGCTCACTGACCACCCACATCGCCCAGACGACCGGCTGCTTGAAATGCAGCCGGCACATCTCCGCGAGGTTATGACCGGTGACGATGCCGAGCTTGGCGGAGAGCGCCTGAAAAAGCATGGCGATCAGGTTTGCCGCGAGGACCACCCAGAGAAGGCTATACCCGTATTTGGCGCCGGCCTGGATGTTGGTGGCGAAATTGCCCGGGTCCATGTAGGCGATCGAGGCAACGATCGCCGGGCCGGCGAAGGCGAGCACGCTCAACCCGCCCTTTTTTTCCCCCTGCAGATACGCCTGCGCTACCGCCCTGGTCCGCGCCGTAAGAGAGCTGCGACGCGGCGTCGTCTGTTCCATGTAATCCATTCGCTCCTCGAGAGCACTTACCGGATCGAGCGAAAGGAGTCCCGGCCGTCTGCAGTTTTTCGCCAGCTAGATTGCCCGTGGTTTCTTGAACGCTAGCCTAGTTGCAATTAAGTTGCAATTGCATTTCCAGCACAATCAGTGTTTGGCAGGCGAATGGAACTCGCCCGACGGGCGCGGGTTGTTGGACGCTAAGCTCGGGGGCATTTGTTTAGCGGGGCGATCGCATGGCTTTGGCGGCCGTGCGCATGAATGGTGCGGGCATAAAAGTCCTGCCCCCGGCCATTCTGCTTGCTGTTCCCCCGTCCGCTTGGGCCGCCAACGCGCCGGGCGGCTCCGGCCCGTCCGAATTGATCTTCGTTGCGCAATTGATCGCGCTGATGATCATCGGGCGTGTGCTCGGCGAGGCGATGCTGCGCATCGGCCAACCGGCGGTCATGGGCCAGCTAATCGCCGGCCTCATTCTCGGACCGTCAGTTCTCGGCGCCCTCTTCCCGGACTGGCAGCACCTGCTCTTTCCGCCGATGAAAGAGCAAAAGGCGATGCTCGACGGGATCGCGCAATTCGGCGTCCTCGTCCTACTCCTGCTCACCGGGATGGAGACGGATCTCAACCTTGTGCGCCAAACCGGACGCACTTCGGCAATCGCATCGGCTGCCGGCATCGCGGTGCCGTTCGTCTGCGGCGTCGGGCTCGGCTTGGCGCTGCCGGAGAGTATGCTGCCACATCCGGACATGCGGCTCATCACCTCGCTGTTTCTCGGCACGGCCTTGTCGATCGCGTCGGTGAAGATCGTCGCGACCATCATCCGCGAGATGAATTTCATGCGTCGCACGGTGGGCCAGGTCATCCTCGCCTCGGCGATCATCGACGACACGGTGGGATGGATGATCACTGCCGTGATCTTTAGCCTCGCGCTGCACGGCTCGATCGACTCGTTTTCCCTCGCGAAAAGCATCATCGGCACTTTGGTGTTCATGGGGGTGAGCCTGACCATCGGCCGCCGCGCCGTGTTCTCCGTCATTCGCTGGGTGAATGACGCGTTCGTCAGCGATTTCGCCGTGATCACGGCCATCCTCGTGATCATGTCGATTATGTCGATCATCACCGACCTGATCGGAGTGCACACCGTGCTCGGCGCGTTCGTAGCCGGCATCCTGGTCGGCGAGTCCCCGATCCTCACCCGCCATATCGACGAGCAGTTGCGCGGCCTGATCAGCGCGTTCTTCATGCCGGTGTTCTTCGGCACGGCGGGCTTGTCCGCGGATTTGACCATCCTGCGCGACCCAATGCTGCTCACTCTGACCGTGGGGCTCATCGTGATCGCGAGCGTCGGCAAATTCGGCGGCGCCTTCGCCGGCTCAAAATTCGCCGGCCTTACGGGCCGCGAAGCGCTCGCCCTAGGCACCGGCATGAACGCGCACGGCTCGACGGAAGTCATCGTGGCGACGATCGGGCTCGCTGCTGGCGGTCGACGACAGCGCAAACGGCAAATTTGCGGCGCGCATCGCCGGCATCGTGGCGGGCGCGGGCGCCATGCCGACGACGGTCATGCATATCGCCGGCAATCCGCGCGCGAACAAGGACGCACTCGAAGCGGCGAAGGCGAAAGCCAGGGAAGTCGGCGAAACGGTGCAGACCGTCGCCAAGCGCACCGACAATGTCAAAATGCCGGAAGAGAAGCAGGCCGGACCGATCGACGTGACCACGCTGGTGGAAAAGGTGCCGAAGCCGGATGCCGTCGCAGCCGAGGCGGAGAAGGGCTACGGATTGATGATCGTGGGCCTCGACAAAACCGTCGCCCGCGACAACGAATTCCATGACGATGTGACCAAGCTCGCCGCCGGGTTCGAAGGACCGATCGCGGTTGCAGATGCGCGCGACGGGCTGTTGGACGAACCGCTGACGAGCCGGCTGAGCATCCTCGTTCCGGTCAACGGCACCGACGTCTCGCGCCGTGCGGCGGAGATTGCGGTAGCCGTCGCGCGCACCAACAGGGCGTCGCTGACGGCGCTCTATGTCGCGCAGGCGGGGACGAAGAAGCGGCGCTCGCGCGAGGCCGAGGAAGCGATTTTGAAGGACGTCGCGCGATTGGCCGAGACGTATGGCCTGCAGATCAAGACCGCAGTGCGGTCCGAGATCGCGTCGGACCAGGCGATCCTCAAGGAGATCGCACGGCGGCGAAACAACCTCATCGTGCTCGGCGTCGGCCGCCGCCCGGGCGAGAAGCTATTCTTCGGCGACACCGCCGCCGCGCTCTTGGAAAAGTCCGACAAATCGCTGCTGTTCGTGGCGAGTTGAATAGGCCGCAAGCGGTCCGCCTGCGGTACTTTACTTCCCGCCGACCGGAATACCGAATTTGTTGTTGGTCAGGAACCGGTCCGGGCGGATGCGGCCCGCGGCGGCGCGGTCGCCCTGCCAATCTTTCAATTCCTTCGTCGACATCGCGAAGCTGCGGCCGGCGCTGTCGATCCAGGTCAGCCCTTCATCCCTCTTGAAGGTCGTGACGTCGGACAGCCCCTTGTCGAGATAGCGCTGCAGCCGCACGCCGCGGCCCTTGCCCATCTCGGGAATCTGATCGAGCCCGAAGATGAGCAGCTTGCGGTTCTCGCCGATCGAGGCCACCAATTCGCCGGAAACGACCGCCATCGCCGCCGCGCGATCGGGCGCCTTCAGATTGAGAATCTGCTTGCCCTTGCGCGTCGTGCCCAGCACCTCGTCTTCCGAAACGACAAAGCCGTTGCCCTGATAGCTTGCGACGAGGAATTTGCGGCCGCCCTGATAGGCGAACGCGGCGATGACATCGGCGTCCTGCTCGAGATCGATGAACAGGCGCAGCGGCTCGCCGTGCCCTCGCCCGCCGGGCAGTTTGGACACATCGAGCGTATAGAAGCGTCCATTCGAACCGAAAATCAGCATCTTCGCGGTCGTCTCGGTGAAGAACGAGAACTTGAGCGCATCGTCGGTCTTGAAAGCCACGCCTGATAGGTCGGCGACGTGGCCGCGTAGCGCGCGCACCCACCCCTTCTCGGAGACGACCACCGTTACCGGCTCGCGCACGACCATCGCCTCTTCGATCGCGGCAACGTCGTGCGCCGGCGCTTCAGCGAAATCGGTGCGCCGGCGGCCGAGGTCGGTCTTCGGACTGAACTTCTGCTTCAGCTCCTTGATCTGACCCGCGACCGTGTCCCACTGCTGCTTTTCGGAGCCGAGCAGTGCCTTCAATTTCTTCAATTCGTCGCGCAGAGCCTTGTCCTCGCTGCGAATCTCCATCTCCTCCAACTTGCGCAGATTGCGCAGTCGCATGTTCAGGATGGCGTCGGCCTGCACCTCGGTGAGCTTGAAGGTCTTCATCAGGACGGGCTTGGGCTCGTCCTCGGTGCGAATGATCTTGATAACCTTGTCGAGGTTGAGGTAGGCGGCGAGATAGCCGCCCAGGACTTCCAGCCGGTGCTCGATTTCGGCCTGCCGGTGCTTCGACCGGCGCACCAGCACCTCGCGGCGGTGATCGAGCCATTCGCGTAGGGCCTCGGCGAGGCCGAGCACCTTCGGGATGCGGCCCTTCACCAGCACGTTCATGTTGAGCGAAATGCGGCTCTCGAGTTCGGTGAGCTTGAACAGCGATTCCATCATCAGCCCGGCATCGACGGTACGAGCGCGCGGCTCGATCACCAGGCGGACGTCCTCCGCGGACTCGTCGCGCACGTCGGCGACCAGCGGCAGCTTCTTCTCGTTGATCAGCTCGGCGAGCTTCTCGACCAGGCGCGATTTCTGCACCAGCCATGGAATCTCGGTGACGACGACCACGTAGGTGCCGCGACTTCCCTCCTCCGTTTTCCACTTCGCGCGCACGCGGAAGGAGCCGCGCCCGGTCGTATACGCTTCCGCCAGCGCCTCGGGGGAATCTACGATGATCCCGCCGGTCGGGAAGTCGGGGCCTTGCACGTATTTCAAAAGCGTTCGGCTGCGCGCGTTCGGCGTGTCGATGAGGTGCAGCGCGGCGTCACATAATTCGACGATATTGTGTGGTGGGATTGCCGTCGCCATGCCGACCGCGATACCCTGCGAGCCGTTGGCGAGCAGGTTCGGGAAAGCCGCCGGCAGCACGACCGGCTCTTCGTTCGCTCCGTCGTAGCTCGGGCGAAAATCAACGGCGTCCTCGTCGATACCGTCGATCAGGAGGCGCGCGACTTCCGTCAGCCGCGCCTCGGTGTAGCGCATGGCCGCTGCGTTATCGCCGTCGACGTTGCCGAAATTGCCCTGCCCGTCGACCAGCGGATACCGCTGCGCGAAATCCTGCGCGAGGCGCACCATCGCGTCGTAGATCGCCTGGTCGCCATGCGGGTGGAAATTGCCCATCACGTCGCCGACGACCTTTGCGGATTTCTTGAACCCAGCGCCCGGATCGAGGCGCAGCTGCCGCATCACATGCAGGATGCGCCGGTGCACGGGCTTCAAGCCGTCGCGCGCATCCGGCAGCGCACGGTTCATGATGGTGGACAGCGCGTAGGCGAGGTAGCGCTCTTCCAGCGCCTCGCGCAGCGCGATCTCTTCCACGGCGCCCTTTTCGGGCGGAATCAGTCTCTGTCCCATTGTGGCTACCTAATCCACGGCCCGGCCATGAACAAGCGATGAACCCGCCGTCAATCGGGGCTTCCACTTGGTTGTGGCATCATTGAACTCGAACTGGCCGATGGCGTTGAAACTCGACCCAACGAACTCGGCCTATCAGTCGGAGGAAAAATGCGAAAACTTGTTCTGACGATGGCCGCCGTTGCCGCGCTCACCGCAGGCGGTTTTGCAACGGTCCCGCGTGCGGAGGCGCTTCCCGTTTCTGGCAATATCGCAGTGCCCGCCGACGAAGGTCTGCTGCAAGACGCTGCTTATGTCTGCGGCCGTGTCTGGCGGTGCGGCCGCTACGGCTGTGGCTGGC
>Ga0207762_1000232_pt1 | contig 12241 bp, 13 predicted proteins | sample LuqExpMetageno37_FD_187795 | JGI IMG/M metagenome (GOLD analysis project Ga0207762, IMG submission 187795) | Tropical forest soil microbial communities from Luquillo Experimental Forest, Puerto Rico - Sample 37 (SPAdes) | ecosystem: Environmental > Terrestrial > Soil > Tropical forest ...
CACCACTCGCGACGAAATCTCCAACAGTAACTGTCGGCGTTTCCTCTTCAACTTCATTCACTTCTTCTTGCTTCCCGCAAGCGAAAACTTTGCGTAACTGCATTTTCCACCGCTTCGCACCACCGCATGACCTTCGTCACATTGACTTCGTTCTTCTTTGCGCTAGAATGCTCCACACTTTCTCAGGGGAAAGCTTTCCGTGACCGCAATCTCTGCAACTCGTGTTGTTCGTGAAACGAATTTTTCTGGCGTATCTCCTTCCGCTCGCGGCAAAGTGCGCGACATTTACGATCTCGGCGACCGCCTCCTCCTCGTCGCTACCGATCGCCTCTCCGCCTTCGATGTCGTCATGCCCACTCCCATCCCCGACAAGGGCCGCGTCCTCACGCAACTCTCGCTCTTCTGGTTCAATCTTCTTCGCGACGTCATGCCGAACCACGTCCTCACCGCCACCGAATTTCCCGCCCCCTTCGACAAGCATCTGGACGAACTCGCGGGACGCTCCATGATCGTTCGCAAAACGCATCCTCTTCCCATCGAATGCGTCGCGCGCGGCTATCTCTCCGGCTCCGGATGGAAGGAATATCAGGCGAACGGCACAGTCTGCGGCATCAAGCTTCCCGCTGGTCTTCGCGAATCCGACAAGCTGCCCGAACCTATCTTTACTCCCGCCACCAAAGCCGTCAGCGGTCACGACGAAAACATTCCCTTCGAACGTGCCGCGCAAATCATCGGCAAGCCACTCGCCGACCAGGTCCGCGCTATCACTCTCGAAATCTATCGTCGCGCCTCGGCCCACGCCGAACCTCGTGGCATTCTCCTCGCCGACACCAAGTTCGAATTCGGCCTTCTCGACGGCAAACTCATCTGGATCGACGAAGCCCTCACTCCCGACTCTTCCCGCCTCTGGCCTGCTTCCCATTACTCACCCGGGGGCGCTCAGCCCTCCTTCGACAAACAGTTTGTTCGCGATTACCTCGAACGCATCCGGTGGCCCAAGACTCCCCCAGGGCCCGAGCTGCCTCCGGATGTGGTCGATGGCACTCGTGCAAAGTACCGCGAGGCTTACCGCATCCTCGTCGGCCACGAATTAGACTAGGCCAGCTCGTTCTGAATCGTTCCTGCTCAAAGGGGAGACTGACGCTGTGAGAGATCAATTGGAAGGCTTGATATTACAGATGGTCGAGCGTGGCATCCTCTTCGACGAGGCCGTCGGCGAATTCGAAAAACGTTTCATCAAGCGCGTCCTGGATCGCACCAACGGCAACCAGTCCCGCGCCGCCGAACTTCTCGGCATTCACCGCAACACCCTGAGCCGCAAAATGTCCGAGTACAAACTCGACCACCGCCGCCCCCGCCCTCGCTGACTGGCCCTCCTCAATCGGAAACACTCGTTGTCATCCTGAGGAGCGCTTTTCGCGACGAAGGATCTCAACGTCTGGCATGGCGGGTTCTCTCGCGAAGCCCCGAAAAGTCTTGTAGGGGTCCAGCACCGCTGGACCTCATGTCCGCACAAGCACTCCGCGCCACGGAGTTTCTTCACCGATTACGCACCGGTCACTGCCTGCCCCAAAAACAAAAACGGCCCCGGTTTCCCGAGGCCGTCTTCACTCCAATTCTTTTCCAAATCTTACGGCTTCTTCGCCGCTGGTTTCTTGGTTGCCGCCGGCTTCTTGCCTTCCTTCGGCAGATCGTCCGGGTTCACCTTCGCTTTGTCCCAATTCAGCATGAATGACGGGTCCGGCGTGTACGATTCCAGCGTCCCCGTGAAACGCGGCGCCGAGTCCTTTTCCAGCTTCGCCGCTTCCGGCTGATCCGCCGTCTTGATCTTCACATCCATGTCCGCCGTGTTCTTCGCGTCGAACTCCGCTTCGCTCGTCACGAACGCCAGCTTCAGCTCGATCACATCCGGCCCGGGAATGTTCTCAATTAACTTGCCGGGCACATCCGGGAACTCCAGCCCACACGCTGCGGTCCATGTCAGCTTGGCCTTGTCGCCGCCGGCCTTCAAATCCGTCACTACCGACGCGATGGTCATATCCTTCCGCGCTGTATCCAGATCCGCTGCGCTGATTAGTTTGTAGCTCGCCGGCCGGTCCACCGAGCTGGACGCAAGCTGCAGTAGTTCATTCAGCTCTGCATCCGTCAGCGCATCGCAGACTGTTCCGCCCTGGTACTTCGGCAGCGCCGTGCTCCGCAAATAATCCTTCACCTGCTTCGCCTGCTTCTCGTTCGCGGTCTTTGATGAAGCCGCGCGCGCAAACGCCCAGATCGCATCCAGTTGCTGATTCATCGCTGAATACGCCCGTCCCAGGTAATAGTTGGCCACGAAATCGTCCGGGTTCGACACCAGCACTGTCTTATACTCCGTCACGGCATTCGCATAATCCTTCGCCGCCATTGCCGCCGCCGCCGCCGTGCTGTGGAAACCGAGGATAGCCTGTTTCTTCTGCTCCCCCCATTTCGCGTCATCCATTCCTTCCGGCTTCGGCAAAGCCTCCACCGACTTGGCCCCCTCCAACGCCGACTTGTAGGCCGCCGCTGCGGTCGCCTGATCCGGATTCGGCGTGTTATTGAACGCAAACGCCCGGCCCGAATACGCCTGGTACTTCTCGCCCGGCGTCAGCCGGTCGCCAAGCCCCAGCATCTTGTCCACGAATTCCACTACCTTGGGGAAATTCTTTTGCGATGCGTAGTTCTGGTAGTACAGCGGGTAGATGTAATTCATCAGGCAGGAATTCGGATACTTCGCCGCGAAGTCGTCCAGCAACTTGAGCTGCGCCGCAGCGGTCTTCTCGTTTGCCGCCGTCGTGTACGCGTTGTACTCCGCCACGGTGTAATGCTGCCCGGGACCTGCGCAGGGATCTCCTCCCGCCGGGGCCGTTTGCGCCGCCGCCGGCATCGCGCCCAACACAAGCAGGCTAACACCCAGCATCAATGCAAGGCCCGCCAACCGTCGTGTCACATTCATTCCGTTATCTCCTCGTTCCACTTCTGAATTGTTTTAAGTAACGAAATCTGGCAGCCATCCATCTAACACAGCCAACAGCAGGTTCCGCTCATCCCTGCGAGAATCCTAGCAATCCCTGGAAGCTTTCGAATTATAGAAGCAGCTTATCCCCGTCCGCAAGTCGCTGCTCTTTAACCATCTTGCGCGCGGAGTACACTTATCTTGAATTCTTCCGTCCCCCGGTGCACCTCCGAGGCATCCGAAGTAGGGCGACTTTCTTGGGAGTAAGATGAGTGTCGCACAAAATTCACTCTTACCGTGAGGAAGAATTCTTCGATGCACAGCATCAATCATCCTGCCCCTCAACCTCTTCTCGACCGCGTCGCCCTCATCACCGGCGGCAGCCGCGGCATCGGTAAAGCCATCGCGATCCGGCTCGCCCAGCTCGGCGCTCCTGTGTGCATTTGCGGACGTAATCCACACAACCTGAAGTCGGCCGCGAACGAAATCTCTTCTTATGGAGCAAAGGTCCTCCCGCATCTCGCGGATGTTACCAACGCAGCCGACATCAACGCTCTCGTTCAGGCCACCGAGTCTCAACTCGGCCCCATCTCCATCCTCGTCAACAACGCCGGCATCGGCAATCCCGGCTTCGGCCCCATCCAGGAAAAATCGGGGGCCGATTGGGATACCGTCCTCGACACAAACCTCAAAAGCGCCTTCCTCGTCTCGCGAGCTGTCGCTCCCCTGATGATCCAGCGCCGTGGCGGCGACATCATCAATATCAGCTCGCTTGCCGGCAAAAACACTTTCGCGGGTGGCGCCCTCTACTGCGCTTCCAAATGGGGCCTCCAAGGTCTGACCGGCTGCATGGCCGAAGACTTACGCCAGTATGGAATCCGCGTCAGCGCTATCTGCCCCGGCAGTGTCGCCACGGAATTCTCGGGCCGCGGGCCTAAGGACCCCACTAAAGTGCTCACTGCTGAAGACGTCGCCCACGCCGTCGCCATGCTGGCCATCCAAGGCCCGCAAAGTTTCATCAGCGAAGTCCACCTCCGCCCCCTCGTCAAACCGTAGCGGCAAAGGTGTTGTCATCCTGAGGAGCGCCTTTTGCAACGAGGGATCTCAACGTTGTAATTCGGCACCCGTTATCGCGAAAGCCAAGACCGATTTCCTCCGATTTGTAAGGGCATCATCGCTAGACCCTTGTCCGCAATATGTATCCTTAACCTTCGCGTTTTTCCTCTTGACAATAGTCGTTATAACGATTATTATTCCCCAATGAGCTCTCGTAACCATCCCTCCGCTCCTCTCGAGGACCAACTCTTCATCACTATCCTCAAAACTGCCGATGCCCTCGCCCAACAGGGCGAGCAACTCATCAAACCCTTCGGCCTCACTGGCACGCAATACAACGTTCTTCGCATCCTCCGCGGCGCCGAACCCGATGGCCTTCCCTGCCGCGTCATTGCCGACCGCATGATTTCCCGTGACCCGGATATGACCCGCTTGCTCGACCGCCTGGAAAAGCAGGAACTCATCACCCGCGAGCGCCAGAAAGACGACCGCCGCGTCATCAAAACCCGCATCACTGGCGAAGGCCTCAAACAGTTAAAGAAGCTCGACCAACCCATACACGAATTGCATAAGTCCCAGTTCGGTCATATGAGCGCCTCGCAGCTCAAGCAGTTGGGTGAACTTTTGCAGCAAGTTGGAATGCGTGAATCGAAATAGCCCGGTCGCGCATCCAAAAATGCACTTTTAGTGGTGGTCAAATTAAGGAGAAAACAAAAATGACGGGGTACTTTTCAAGAGGGGTAATCGGGGCAGGTTTGGCAATCGTTTTTTCGCTGCCCGCCTTTGCAGGGGTCACGACCTATAAGATCGATCCGCGCCACAGTTCGGCAAACTTCGCGGTAACGCACTTGATGATCTCCACTGTGCGTGGCGAGTTTCACGCCGTCAACGGCACGGTTAACATCGACGACACCGATGTCACCAAGTCCTCCGTTGACGTAACCATCGACGCTTCCACGGTCGACACGCGCGAACCGGATCGCGACAAGGATCTCAAGAGCCCGAACTTCTTCGACGTCGACAAGTATCCGGCCATCACGTTCAAATCCTCGAAGGTTGAGAAAGGCTCGGCTCCCGGCCATCTCAAAGTCACCGGCGACCTTACCCTTCACGGCGTCACAAAATCCGTGGTCCTCGATGTCACGGCACCTAAGCCCGCCATCAAGGATCCCTGGGGCCTGCAACGCACCGCCGTGTCCGGTAGCACCAAAATCAACCGCCAGGATTTCGGCATGAATTACAGCAAGACTCTGGACAATGGCGGCCTCATGATCAGCAATGATGTCGACATCACTCTCGACGTCGAGATGATCATTCCTCCGCCGGCCAAGTAACTTCTGATTCGCGGAACGGGTGGCTACACTGTCGTCCGTTCCGCGATAAACTTACTCCCCGCCCAAGCGACCTGGAGCTCACGAAATGCAAAAGCCCGCACAAACCGATCATCCTGTTTCCGACCTTGTGAAGAATCGTTGGAGTCCTCGGGCATTTTCCGGCAAGCCTGTTCCGCCCGATGTTCTGCGGAGCCTTTTCGAGGCCGCTCGTTGGGCGCCCTCCAGCGGCAATGAACAACCCTGGGCGTTTATCGTCGCCACGAAAGACGACCACGAAACTCACGCTAAGCTTCTCAGCACGCTGGTCGAAGCCAACCAAATCTGGGCCAAGCACGCACCAGTCCTCGGGATTGCCATCGCACATCTGAATTTCGTCAAGTCTGGCCAGCCGAATCGCACTGCTTTTTACGACACTGGCGCCTCCACCTCCTATCTGACCATCGAAGCTGCTTCCCACGGACTTTTTGTTCATCAGATGGCGGGATTCGATCCGAAAAAAGCCAGCGAACTTTCCCATATTCCGGCGGACTGGGACCCCATTGCCGCTTTTGTCATCGGCTACCCTGGTGATCCTGAATCATTGCCGGAGCCGTATCTGTCGCGCGAAAAGAATCCGCGCACGCGTAAGCCGCTCAGCGAATTTGTTATGTCCGGCGACTGGGGCCAGCCAGCTGGCTTCCTGAAGCCTTAATCTCTCTTCACGGGCAGAGCATGCACCACCCGATCCTCGACATCCTCCTCGCTCACGGCTACGCGCTGCTGCTGGGATGGGTGTTTCTCGAACAGCTCGGGCTTCCCGTGCCCTCCATCCCCCTCCTCCTGGCGGCTGGGGCTCTCTCCGGTCTCGGCCGGTTAAATCTCGCGGCGTGCATGTTTCTCGCAACACTCGCCAGCCTTGTCGCCGATATTTTCTGGTACCAGCTCGGCCGCCAAAAGGGCGTGAAGGTCGTTCAGTGGCTCTGCAAAATTTCCCTCGAGCCTGATTCTTGCGTTCGCCGCACCGAGGGTGTTTTCGAGCGTCTCGGCGCAAAATCGCTGCTCATCGCGAAATTTGTTCCTGGCCTGAACGCGGTCGCCACCCCCCTCGCGGGAATCTTCCGCATGAAGTTGAGCAAGTTTCTTCTGTACGACGCGCTTGGCGCGCTCTTTTGGTCTGGCAGCTACTTGCTGTGCGGCTTTCTGTTCAGCAATCAGCTCGAACTCATCGGCAAATGGATAGGAACGCTCGGCGGTTGGACGGTTGTCCTGGCTCTCGCCGCACTTGCCGCGTACATCGTCTTCAAGTTCTATGCGCGGCAAAAATTCCTGCATGAGCTGCGCATCGGTCGTATTACCGTTGATGAGCTCAAAGAAAAAATCGATGCTGGCGAAGAGGTCACCATCGTCGATCTGCGCCACTCCCTCGATTTTGAAGCCGATCCCGAGACTATTCCAGGGGCTTTGCACTTCGATTCCGCGGAACTCGGTAATAACGCGCCGCCCTGGCCCCTCGAACGCGAGATCGTTCTCTACTGTACTTGACCAAACGAAGCTACCAGCGCCCGTGTGGCGCTGCTCCTTCGGAAGCGCGGCGTAAAGCGCATTCGACCTTTGCAGGGCGGCCTGGAAGCCTGGCGCGAGCGCGGCTACCCCTTGGCTTCGATATCTTCCTCGACGGACTCCATTCCCCCAATCACAAATTCACCGGAGGCACCATGAGCATCAAAGTGCAAGTCATCTTCTACAGCATGTACGGCCACGTTTACAAAATGGCGGAAGCCGTCGCCGAAGGCGCGAAACAAATCTCCGGCGCGGAGGTGGGTCTCTATCAGGTTTCCGAGCTTATTCCGGACGACGTGCTCGAAAAGTACGGAGCCAAGGCCGCGCGCACTGCTTTCGCGAATGTTCCTGTCGCCAAGGTCGAGCAGATGGCCGACGCACAGGCGATCATCTTTGGAACGCCCACGCGCTTCGGCAACATGGCTGCCCAGATGCGCAATTTCCTCGATCAAACCGGCCCGCTCTGGATGAAGGGCGCACTCGTTGGAAAAATTGGCAGCGTATTTGCCTCTACCGGCACCCAGCACGGCGGCCAGGAAACCACCATCACCAGCTTTCACAGTACGCTGCTGCACCATGGCATGATCATTGTCGGCGTGCCCTACAGTGAGCCCGGCCTCACGTACATGGGTGAAATTTCTGGAGGCACACCTTACGGCGCAACGACGCTGGCGGGCGCGGACGGCTCGCGCCAGCCTACCGCGAACGAACTCCAAATTGCGCGCCACCAGGGAAAACACGTCGCGGAAATCGCTTCCAGACTTTTCCGCTAATCTCTCTTTGCGTCACTCCGAACGGAGTCCGCGCAGTGAGGAATCTCTCTTTGACGCAACGAGCTAAGAGGGATTCCTCGCTTCGCTCGGAGTGACAGGTAACAGCAAAGTTGTCATCCTGAGGAGCGAAGTTTGCGACGAAGGATCTCAACTGATGGGATTGGCACGCACCCAAAGAAAAGAGCGCGCCTCGAACGATCGAAGCGCGCTCTAATTTCTCTAATCTAATTCCTTTTACAGTCTCGGCAGCACGATCCCACCCTGCGCCTGATACTTCCCTTTCTTGTCCTTGTAACTCACTTCGCAATCCTCGTCGCTCTCAAAAAACAGCACCTGGCATAATCCCTCGTTCGCATAAATCTTCGCGGGCAGAGGCGTGGTGTTGCTGATCTCCAGGGTCACGAATCCTTCCCACTCCGGCTCAAACGGCGTCACGTTCACGATAATGCCGCATCGCGCGTAAGTCGATTTCCCGAGACAAATCGTCAGCACGTTCCGCGGAATCCGGAAATATTCCACTGATCGCGCCAGCGCGAACGAATTCGGCGGCACAATACACGCCTCGCCCTTGTAGTGCACCAGTGACCGCGGGTCGAAGTGCTTCGGGTCCACGATGGTGGTGTTCACGTTAGTGAAGATCTGGAACTCGTCAGCCACCCGGATGTCATATCCGTAGGAGGACACGCCGTAACTGATCACGCCCTCCCGCACCTGCCGGTCGGTAAAAGGCTCAATCATCTTGTGCTCGAGCGCCATCCGGCGAATCCACTTATCGGGCTTGACGGACATCCATCTCCTCCTCGCGGAATGAAGAAAGTCTTGTTCTCTCAAAGAGATAAAGTGTAGATTAGCCAGTGTAGTTGAGCCCGCAAGTCTTGACAACCTGGGTAGCAACCTCTAGCATCTGGCCCACGGAATACGGGAGGGCGTGTGATCAAGCTCGATATTGTGAACGCGGTGGTGGGCAAAACCAACATCAGCCGCACCAAGGCCGAACAGGCCGTCGAAACGGTTTTTGAATCGCTGAAGAGCGCCCTCGGCCGTGGCCAGCGCATCGAACTTCGCAAGTTTGGCGTCTTCAGCGTCAAGCCCCGCAAGACCGGCATTGGCCGCAATCCGCGCACCGGCGAAGAGGTCAGCATCCCGCCGGGCAAGGCTGTGCGTTTCAAGCCAGGCAAAGAACTGCAAGGTCTCGAAGATACAGCGGCCGCCGCGAAATAAATTGTTGTGAACCCCCAGGAATCCGAACCGCGCTCTCCCGTTTTTTTGCAGCCTCCCGTGTGGGCGCACGTGCAGTCCTCGATTCCCTACTATGCACAAGTTCGTCCGCATCCCTCGGTGCGTTCGCTGGTCTTGTCGACGCTGCTTTTTTTCCTCACGCTGGGCACCTGTCTAGTGGCCGGAGCACATTTTGCCGCGGCTTATTCTCATAATCAGGCGGCTTCCTTCGACGCTTTTTTCCAATCCTTCCGCCTGGCATACGCACACCCGGCGTTTCTTTTGACTGGTGTTCCCTTCGCACTTACGTTGCTGACCATTCTTCTTGCACATGAACTGGGGCATTACTTCGCATGCCGCCATCACCATATTCATTCCACTTATCCGTTCTTCATTCCCGCGCCAACGCTCATCGGTACCTTCGGTGCCTTTATCCTGATTCGCTCGCCGATCCGTTCCGCCCGCGCGCTGTTCGATGTCGGCGCTTCAGGCCCGCTGGTCGGTTTCTTTTTTGCCCTTCCGCCGCTCGCGTATGGCGTTCTGCACGCGCGCGTTGTGCCCACGTTGAGTTACGACAACAACGCGGATGTGATTTTCGGCGTCCCGCTCATCCTGAGACTTGTCGCCGCGATTCTCCAGCCCAACGCCCATGCCTACGACCTGCTTCTTCATCCAGTCGGGCGCGCTGCTTGGGTCGGTTTATTCGCTACCGCGCTGAATCTCTTGCCCGTCGGACAACTCGACGGCGGCCACATCGTGCGTTCGTTGAGCCCGCGTTGTCACCGCTGGATCTCCTTGCTGCTGCCGCTCGTTCTGGTTCCTCTGGGGATTTTCCTTTGGCGAGGCTGGCTGATCTGGGCTTGCCTCTTGCTCGGCTTGCGCTTCTTCCGTGTCGCTCCTATTTACGACCCGACTCCACTTGATCCGAATCGGCGCTTCGGCGCTTTCATCGCGCTTCTCGTTTTCATTCTCTGCTTCATGCCGAGCCCGATCTGATGCCGGATTCGCCGTCTCCGCACCAGCAACTGGCGCGAATGCTCCGCGAACGCGATCTCCTGCTCCTCTTCATCGGCTCAGTCATTGGCTCGGGTATTTTCCTCAGCCCCGGGATTATTCTTCGCCAAGTCGGCGGTTCGGTCGGCTATTCGCTTCTCGTTTGGATTCTTGGCGGCGCACTTTCCCTACTCGGCGCGCTGACCTATGCTGAACTTTCCGCCGCTAATCCCGAAGCCGGCGGCCTGTACTGCTACATCCGGGATGGATTCGGCCGGCTTCCCGCGTTCCTGTACGGCTGGTCACTGCTCTTCGTCATCGCCAGCGCCAGCATCGGGGCGTTGGCTCATGCGTTTACTGCGTACCTGCGGGAATTGGTTCCGCTCACTGCCGTCGAGGCGCGCATCGTGCCCATCGTGATGATTGCTGTTGTGACGATTGTGAATGTCTGGGGCACGCGCAAAAGCTCTGACCTCCTCAACGTGACCACGCTCATCAAGGTTGGGGTGATCGTCGCGCTCGCCGCCACGCTGCTGGTCGTTGGCCTCGCTCGCGGTAACCACGCATCAGAAATACCTCGCGCGATGGGTACTCCGTTCACCGGCTTCCGTCTCGTTTCCGCGTTCGGATTCGCAATGATTATGGTGCTTTGGGCCTACGAAGGCTGGCAATTCGGCACCTACACCGCCGGCGAAGTCATGAATCCGCAAAAAAGCTTTCCTCGCGCATTTTTTCTCGGCTCCGTCATGTTGGTCGGACTCTACCTTTTCGCGGTAATCGCCTACCTGGTCGCTCTTGGGCCTTTGGGAGCCATGCTCACCGACACCATTGCCGCCACAGCCGCGAGACAGGTTCTCGGTCCCTGGGCGGGCATGCTCGTTGCTTGCGGCATCCTGGTCTCGACGTTCAGCTCCACGCACAGCATCGTTCTAACTGCGCCCCGCGTCTTCTTCGCGATGGCAAACGACAATCTTTTCTTCAAGAAACTGGCGGAAGTCCATCCGCGATTTGGGACGCCCGCCGCTGCCGTGGTCATTTTGGGAGTTTGGTCGTGCGTCCTGACCTTAACGGGCGGTTTTGAGAAGCTGACCAACGAAGCCATCCTGATTGGCTGGATTTTCTACGGCCTCGGAGCTGCGGCGATCTTCCCGGCTCGCCGGGCGCTTGCCGGCAAAGAGGTTCCGTACCGAGTCCCCGGCTATCCCTTCACGCCGTTTTTGTTCGTGCTGGCTGCCGCATCGATTGTAACCAACGCGGTCTATGCGGCCGTAAGCGATCCGCGGCAATTCACGTACCTGCTTGCGGCCATGGCGCTGATGCTACTCGGTCTGCCCGGTTATTTCTTCTGGTCGCGCCGTTCGCGTTAAAAATGTCGGCGCGCCGACATTTTCAAGGGAAGCGGCGGTGTTCTCGCTGGTCGTCGTAGCGCGTTCTTAGGCTGTGCCGACTATTGGTGCTTCGGCGGCGCTGTGATCGCGATGGCGGGAGGAGAGTTTCCGCCGATCGTGTGGTGACGCATTGTGGGTAGTGAAAGCGGCAGCAGAGCTGCGGTACTCAAAAAATGTCGGCGCGCCGACATTTAAACTAATACTTTAACTATCAGCAATTTGTCGTTCGAATGAGAAAAACATTTGGGAATCTTTGGAGAGCCCGACGGAACAACAGGATTTAGCGGATTCGAATGGAACGCTCGAGTGATAACTACTAAAGCAACGTCAGCGGGTCCGTGTCGACGAGCACCGCCGTTTGCGGGATCTCATTCGCATCGCAGAATGCCAGCGCTCCGCTCAAAATCTTTGTAATCAGCGATTTCTTCGGCGATTTCAGCAAGAACTGGTAGCGATGCTCCTTCTTTAGCCGCGCCAACGGCGCCGAGGCCGGCCCGAGCACCCGCATCCCTTTGTTGTCGTGCGGTGAAAAATACTCCGACAATTTTCGTGACCATTCAATCGCCTTTTGCAGATTCGTATCTCTCACAATCACATTGGCCAGCGAAGTGAACGGCGGATAGCTCATCATTCGCCGGAATTGCAGTTCACGCTCATAGAACGACAGGTAGTCTTGCCGCACGGCATCCTGAATCGCGTAGTGCTCGGGATAGTACGTCTGAATCAGCACTCGCCCCGGAAGCTCGCCGCGGCCTGCGCGGCCTGCCACCTGCGTCAGCAATTGAAAGGTCCGCTCCGCCGCGCGAAAATCCGGCAAGCTCAGCGACGAATCCGCCGAAATCACGCCCACCAGCGTCACACGCTGAAAATCGTGCCCCTTCGCCAGCATCTGCGTGCCCACCAGGATGTCCAGCGCACCGCTGGCAAACGCTCCCAGCGTCTCCTGATATTGCTGCTTCGTGCGCACCG
>Ga0207762_1000236_pt1 | contig 12086 bp, 13 predicted proteins | sample LuqExpMetageno37_FD_187795 | JGI IMG/M metagenome (GOLD analysis project Ga0207762, IMG submission 187795) | Tropical forest soil microbial communities from Luquillo Experimental Forest, Puerto Rico - Sample 37 (SPAdes) | ecosystem: Environmental > Terrestrial > Soil > Tropical forest ...
CTCGAATCCAAATGCCCTCTGGCTCAATCAATACGCCAATGTCGCCAACAAGAAAGCGCATGCGGAGCAAACGGCGAATGAGATCATGCGTGAATTCGATCGTGTCGATTGGGTCTTCGTCGGGACCGGAACGACAGGCACACTTGCCGGAATCTCGGAGCGGATTCGTCAGAAATTCTCGAACATCACGATTGTCGCCGTCGAACCGGTAGGCTCCATCACGTTCGGAGGCGCGCCAGCAAAGAGAAACATCCCCGGCATCGGAACGAGCGTACGACCCGTCCTTGCGGATCTCGCCAAGCCGGACAGAATCGTGGCGGTGACGGAAGAGAAGACCGTCGAAGCCTGTCTTTCCTTCGTTCGAGATTATCATCTGCTCGTTGGGGGAAGCACTGGATCGGTTCTGGCCGCAGTGCAACAACTGGCTCCGGAGTTTGGGCGTGGCGAGACCATCGTCGCTCTGTCGGCCGATTTCGGCGACAAATACCTGGACACTATTTACGACCCGATCTGGGTGGCGAACGTCATCGCGGCGGATGACAACAAGTCTGCGCACTCGGCCGGGATTCTGCGGCGGCATCCCGACGCCGCTCTGTCTCGCATACCGGACGAAAGCTGTACGAGCGCACGGCCGAGGAAAAGCGGGCGAATATTGGCCCGATCATCGTGAGCACTCGTCCCTTATCCGCTGCCGGGATCATTGCGCGCAACGCGATGCTCGCCGCGGCCGAGAGACGCTGACCCGCAACATACGAACCTTCCATCTGTCTGATTCCGGGCCGCAGCGGACGCGCATTTCCAGTCTATTCCGGCGGCGTCGGCCGAAATTGACCCAAAGCGGCTGCGCCAAGGTCATCGACATGCCGAATGCGTTGAGGCGCGCTAACTAGCTAGGGTATGTCGGCTCGCCGGAACCGCAGTTCTACAAAGCTCGCTTTTTTTACTTCACATCTCGCACTGTCCGACCCTAGATTGAACTCGGCGGCGATCAGGTGTCCCGTGTCTTATGATTTTATTGACCCTAAGTATTGGTTCGATCGCGCAGAGGAAGTGCGCATCCGATCCGATCTGATGCGAGACCCAGGTAACAGGGAGACGATGTTACGCATTGCCGCCGACTACGAGCGGTTGGGGGAACGTGCGGTCGTCGAAGGAAAACGATTGCGCGAAGACGGGCAGATCGAGTGGCGCGAACCCCCGCTCGAGCTAGAGACCGCCCCTGAGCTTCCTGCGGCGCAGATCGACGGCTTCAACGTCCTCGATTGCCCGCAGGACATGGGCGGGCAACTCGCCTCGTTTTCCCCGATAAATCCAGTCCAAGGACAGGTCAAAGCGGTCGCATAGCGCCAGCGCAATGTTGACCGTTATCCGGTCACAGCCGGACTCGTAGTTACTCCACCGCTGCGGGGTTATGGCGAAACGACTATGAAACGCCTGTACGAATTCGACCTGTTTGTCATAGCCAAGGGCGCGACGGCTAAGCGCGAGCCGGGTTGCTAATTCATTGTTAGTTTGCCTTTTCCCCGAACGACGCTTTTTTTTGGTGTCAGTCATCGACTGCAGTCCCTAACCCGCCACCTGCATTGCCTAGACGCAGGCCGTGGCAACCAGCGAGAGCAGCTATCTCAACATTTCAGCAAAAGTCGGGCGGCGCCATCGCCGAGCAGTGCCAGCGAACCGCCTCAACGTTCGGCACGGCTCGGCGGGTGCTTGGTCCATCAAGTCGAAATAAACGACGGACAGCGTCGGCTGCGCCGGGGGTTACGCGGGAGCCGCTTCGTCAAAAAAGAAAGGCCCGGCTCGTAAAACGAACCGGGACCAGTCTGGAGGAGGTTCACCCCAGTCTCAGCTCTGGGGCGGCGGAATTACATTGCGAGAGCGTCTACCAAAAACGGTAGTTCACACCAACAAGAACGTTAGCCTCTGTGGCTTTGGCCGTGAAGCCACAGCCCGACAGGCACGGTGATCCTGCCCCGGTCGTGAAAGCGGTTGCCGATTTTGAGCCGAAGTCCATGTAATTGCCTTCGAGGAAGGCGGACCAGTGCGGCGCGAACATCCATTCGGCGCCACCGCCTATCGTCCAACCTGTTCTGGTCTCAGAGGTCTGTCCCACTTGGGCGCCGTTGAACGTGATGTTAGTGCTCGTGTGACCCCAAACGCCTCCGCCCTGGAAGTAAATGAGCCAGTTTGGCACCCAAGAATAGCCGAGACGAGCCGTCAGCGTGTCAAACCATTGGTTGTTAAAATTGACAACCGCGGCCGGGAGAAGCCCACCTCCTATGGTCCCACTTCGTTTGTTGCTGGTCCCATCAAACATATTGCGGAAGCCGATAACCCAGCCGCCCCCGAACTGATAGTCACAACCGATCTGGCCGCCACCAGCAAAACCTGACCCGTTTGTTGAAACCGTTCCGGCTGGCCCGCTGAGGCTGGCGTCACCAAACGCACCGCCGAGATTGCCGCCCACATAGCAGCCTGACCAAGTTGTCGGTGCAACGTAGGGAGCAATAGGAGCAACCTGCCGCACCGGAAGATCTGCCGCAAATGCACTGGTGGCGAAGAGCGTCGCCGCGGCAACAGAGCTTAATAGAACGCGTTTCATAGTTCCCTCTCTTTTCCGCACCGATGTTCCTTCCCAAACTGAAGTGTATGCTTCAGACCCGCTGACTAGCGATGATGTAGAGCTTCATTTTAGAAGAAAAGTCAGGACTGTTGTTGCGCGGCAACACCCGCGGATTTGACCGTTTACAATTCGAAAACCACGATCTCAGCTCAAATGGTGCCGTTCCGGGCGTTTGCGCCGCGGCTCGCCGCAAACGTCGTTTGCTCGCGGAGATCGAGCACGGTGTATACCGACGCTTCCGGTGTGCGGACCTTAACTTGCAACGGGCCTTGAGCCCGAAGCAGACATACCGTCCCGTCCGCACCTGCGAAGTCCGCTAGTTACCCAAACCAGACGTAACACCGCCCTTAAGGCGTTGAGCGAGCTTTGCTGACCCAATTTGAGCGGACCTACCCGCGATCGGCTTTTCGCCGATCCAGACCTAAGGATGCGACGGCAATGCCGGTGCGCGAATCACTCGAGTTTAGCCTCATGGGTGTCGAAGAGTGGAGACTGTGACCGCGTACATGGAGCGCTTGCCGTACGAGATCGGCCAGATTGATTTCGCGCAGCGCGGCGGAGAAATATTGCGCGGCAATCGCGAGTATCGGTTCAACGACTGCGCCGATGAGCTCCGACTCAGGCAGCGGCTCGTCCGCCGCTTCGATGCGTGCTGATGCCTGGCAGCGGCTTGGCGCTCATCACTCAGAGCGATCATACCGATGTCCGCCAGTCAGTTCGTAGCGGCTTCGGAATATCGCGCGTAAAAATGCGACACGCGCTGTTGCCACATAGCGACAAACGCACCCGAGGTGACGTTATTGACCTTTTTCCAGATGCGTTTGTCTGCCGGAAGTGTATTGCCCCAGATAGCGCGTTTGCACCACCTTTCGCCCTTTTCCTTGCCTTCGTCTGTAGCGCACATTGATCGCCACGCAAGACGGTGAGGGTGGCTTACGTGTTCTGCGGCGCCTTCAAGCCCCTGCTGGTGAATGAGGTAAACGTCGTTCAAACTTGGCTTCCTGTGAGTGAACATCTCAAACAGGGCAGCTTCAGTAATGAACTTCAATGCGGCAGCGACAGCATTATCCCGCGAAGCGCGAATGTCGCCGACCCCGTACTTTTTGAATTCGCTCTTGCTCAGCTGGAATAAGCCAATATACGACCCGGTGCGCTGCTTGGGGTCAAAGCCGGACTCGACCTTTGCAACCGTCTTCATGAAAGTGAAGTCGAGTCCCAGGACGCCTGATACTCGTTTGATTTCATCGACTGGTGTCCCGGGCGGGATGTCCTTTAGAGAGTCGAGAACAATAACCGCTGGTTTAGTCTCGGGCGGCACTTCCGAATAAGCGTAATAAGCCAAGTACGAAAGATTTTGCTTTGTATCGTTCCGCTCAGAGTGCTCGATCGTAACGGTGCCGGTAGCGCCCTCTAGACGCGCTTCCTTCTGAGCATTGGGCAGTTGATCAGGTTCCAAAGCAGCAGGAGTCGAGTCAACGTCTTGCACCCGCCCCTCGCCCAACCGCCCGTCGTCTTTGTAAGTAAGCGGCAGCTCCGGCTCTTGCTCGGGTGGATGCCATTCAGACTGCTCGGATGATCCCACTGATCCGGTCGGCAACGACGGCTGATTGAAGTGTTGATACCCTACCGAGCATGTCAGGACCACGACGCATATGTAGGCCCACCAGGATGTTCGCACCCGCTCCCCCCCAAGCCCCAGGTCAAGTTCCAGCTCGCAGCACCGGCCATCCGGCGCGCATCGTAGCGTGCAATGCGTATTGGATTCCAATCCTGAAGTCTGGATGGCCGCGTTTCACAGCGGGATCGTTGTTACGATGTCACACATGGGTCAAAAGTAGACAAGACGTCATGTCCGCGTGATGTCTGCTTTACCCCCGAAAAGCGGACATTTGCAGCGCACTGGCCGACGTCTGCTACGGGCCACGCCGACCGCCACGTATCGTCCGTGATGCCGTCGGTGGCGGGGAGCAGATGCGACGGTACGAGGGAGTCGGAAAAGATTTGATGGTTGTGTGAGATGGCTCGCTTTTCATCGTTTGTTAGATGCGCGCCAATTCCCATTGTCATCACCAAGACAAGGGCGCGGTCATCCATATCTAACCAGTAGGAGCGCCGGACCAGTCTGTTGCTCGAATCCCTCACGAATGGGCTATCGGGGCTGCTGATCAGATCGGGTTCGTGGAAACGTGCCATAGTGCGCCTCACGAGCGCATGTTCAACCAGTATGGCGTCATCCTGGTGAACCCCAACCAAGCATCCGCATGGGAAGAAGGAACTCGCCAACAATTTATCTCTCCGGAAGGCCAACGAGCCATCACCAACTACAAGATCAAGGGTGAACAGTTACTCTTTCCGAACGCCTCCGATCCAAATGCCCGAACTGAGTGTGACGTTAGCCCCTGGTTTGCAATGTCATTTCGCTGCCGTGAGCTGCTAACGCTCTTCCGGATGGCTACACCAGGGCTAAATGTAACATTCACGTGTCACGTTAAGATCCGTCCTTTTCATAGCTGTTGCGGCCCGATAGCGTCTTCTAGACAGGCGATGCCTCAAAGGGAAAGGTGGTAATAGGTCTAGATGCCATTCACCGGCTCTTCCATAGAAAGCCGTGCTTTTAAGGCTGTTCGTAAAATACAAGACAGCGTGCTTGCATCATATGGATTGCCGCTGGTCGCAGTTGCTTTGGCCTTTTTTGCGCGAGCCGCACTCAACGGCGCCGCCTTTGGGCCGTTCGCCACATACTACCCAGCGATTATCATCTCGGCTTTTGTCGGAGGGCTTGCACCGGGTGTCTTGGCGCTCGTTCTGTCGTCGTTGGCTGCATGGTACCGCTTCTTGCCTTCTGAATGGTCGCTGGCTTTGGGCAAGGAACAGATCATTTCCCTTAGCATCTTCGCAGCCATAAGCGCTTTCGGCATCGTACTGGTACAAGTCCTAAACAAGGCGTTCGCTCGCGTCTTGAAGCGCGAGCAGCAATTACGGTCGTTGATCGAGACGGCTCTCAATGGCGTCATTGTTGTTGATGGCAAGGGCACAATCAGTTTCGTGAACGCGATGGCCGAGAAGCTTTTCGGTTATTCCCGGTCGGAATTGGTCGGACAGAACATCGAAGTCCTCGTGCCTGACCGCTTCGTCAAGGCCCATAGTGCTCTCCGCACTTCGTACATGCAGTCCTCTCAAACACGGGCGATGGGCGTAGGCCGCGAGTTATACGCTCGGCGGAAAGATGGTAGCGAGTTCCCGGTTGAGGTCGGCCTGAATCCGCTTCACGGCGAACGTAGAAGGGCGATCTTGGCGACTGTCGTGGATATTTCCGAGCGGAAGAAGTTGGCGGAACAACAGGAGTTGCTCTTTCGTGAATTGCACCACCGGACGCAGAACCTATTCGCCGTTGTACAATCAATTGCGAACCGAACGTTCCCAGATGATATCGGCCAAAAGGAGCAATTTGTAAACCGCCTGCAGGCCCTGGCAGGAGCTCAGACAATACTTGCTGGCGCCGGCTGGAAGGGCGCCCGTCTCGACCAACTTCTTCGAGCAGAACTCGATGCCTTCACAGATCGCGCTGTCATCACGGGTTGCGACATCGTCGTCAATCCCGCAGCAGCGCAGAGCTTTGCGTTGATCGCGCACGAACTCGCAACAAACGCCAGTAAGTATGGGGCACTGTCGGTGCTCACCGGAAAGATCGTCGTGACCGGTAACGTTGAGCTTAATGGAGCGGCAGCCCGGTTCACACTTGCTGGTTGGAACAGAACGGCCCCAAGGTCACGGAGCCCGAACGGCAGGGATTCGGCTCGACCGTTTTGGTGAAAACCGTGAAGGCCTTTGGCGCGCAGGCGCAGATCGAGTACGCCCCCGAAGGGCTTCGGTACGAGCTCTCGGTACCGCTTGCCGCTATTGGGGCTCCTAGTGCTTCAAATCCGTTGGCTTCCGGTTCTCCAGTTCAGACAGGAAGTGATATGCGACCACAGGAAGAGGGCGTGAAGATGAAGCCTCGCGATCTAGAAATTTCGACCCAAATGGCGCGGCGGGACGTGTGGGGAAAATTCTAAACCGCGCGCCGCCGTGCACGCGCGATTGCAGATGCTTGAGCTCGTCTACCGTCTTAAAAAGGCATGATACGCCCAAAGGACGACCACAGAGCCTACAACCGCAACGATCATGCTGTAGATATTGAGGCCGGTTATTCCTTCGGCTCCAAAAAAACTGAAAATCGCGCCCCCCACGATCGCGCCGACGACGCCAAGCGCAATGTCAAGAAACAGGCCTTCTCCTTGCTTATTAACGATTTTACTTCCGATAAAGCCTGCAATTAGTCCGAGTATAATCCAACTGATGACTGACATGAGCGCCCCCTGATGTAACGTTTGCTACCCGCCGACCCGGCCTCGAACCGGGTCGCGTGTAACATTCGACCTCAGTTGCCTGGTCACGTCAAATTCGTCACTTCGGATTGTGTAGGCATCCGTCCGTGCGGCGTGAGTTTGTCTACAATTCCTGGCAGAACTTGAGACAACTGCGACGTAAGTTCTTGTCCCGACAAGCCGGTTTTCTGCGCCAGAACTTCGATGATCTTGGGCCCCAGCACTGAACTAAGCTGGTTCGGAGAGATCGGTTGGTTCTGACCAGACCCGACCCAGGATTTGACTACCTCCCCATGACCGCCTTGTTCAAACTGCTTCACCAGCCCGCCAAGTCCTCCCAACAGATCGCCGCCCTTTTCGTGCGAGGAAGGTGCGGGTGGACTTGAGGTTTTCGTGCCGGCACTCGCGGTTTTGAAAAGAGCGCCCGATGCCAGCAGTGCACCGAGTGCGATCTTCAGCGGTTTTGAGGCATTGCCCTGTGGTACTGCTGAGGCAAGGACGTTATCGAGAACTCCCATCACTCTCTCCTCTTCTGAATACTCTAGCAAGAAACATTCACACGAGGTCCGGCGCGATGTGCGCCGAACCTCTAGCTTCGACCACACGCGGGCATATCCAGATCGTCGAAAGTGACGACGATCTGGCCGATTGTGCGCCGCTTCGCGTTTATTCTTCTTCTAAAGCCTCCGCACGACGGCGCTCAATGGCATCACTCATGTCGTGGAACACAAAGATTGCGAGGGCGCCCATGCGCTTCCTCTGTTCGGGACTAAGCGTTTTGTAGAGTGGCTCCCATGCCTCGGCGAGCTTATTCAGGTCGGCAGATCGTTGAGCCAACGCTTCCGCGCGCCGTTGCATAAAGGCGACCGGATCGCGATCGGCTATGATCTCGGGAGCACTTTCGTCCGCCCGTTTCCCCATAGTTTCTCGGATCTTTGCAACACGGGCTTGCCGATCTTCCGCCCTGGTACGAATAGCGTTCTCGATAGGCGGCCAGTATTTTGTCTGATCGGGTGTTAGCTGCAACGCGGCCTTGACTAGATCAATTCGCAGGTCTGTCAGCTTGCTCAAGTCCGCTGTGTTTAACCGGCTCGGTGGTGCTGCAGACGGAGTTTGGGCGTAGACAAGTGGTGACGCAGTCACGAAAAACGCGGTCGCTGCGGCCGCTGCAAATTTTAACATTGGAGAACCTCCTCGGTGAGTTGCCCCTCCGAAGCCCCGCCGACACGATTAACGCGCTGCTCTGCAAAATGCGATGACCTGGATCAACGAGCGAGAACTCTCCAAGCAGACCCAGCAATTCACATGAGACGATGTGGCAATCCTGCGATTACGAAACTCATTGCAGGCTGCCGCGACGAGAGCGATACATCTGTCGCGCCAAACATTTCGACTTTGAATCGTCATTAAAATGTCACGGAGAACAACTGCAGCAGTTGGGAAGATAAAAACGACATTCCCCAGACTTCCGGTCCGGTTTCAAACCGAACCGAACGTTGGGCGAATGTCTTTCGATAGCTTAGGGCCATAAGTGGGCATTCGTATATTGGTATTTATCGAGAACGCTTGACCTATTTTCGAGGTGAAGTGATTCGCTTCACTTGCGATTAGTGACTCCGCGCCGCAAGACGAGCGGCGCGGAGGTCGTCCGACTGCATTGGCGCCCCCAATGGCACGTCGTGGTTATGCGACCGTGCGTGCCACACGATTCAGGGCGTTGCGATCGCGTTCCTCACCACCTGTAGCCCCAGTTGGTGTTGTAGTAGCGCGGCAACAGCGTCGGTCGTCCGGTGACGTAGCTGTAATTGGCGTAGCCGCCATAAGAGCTGGCAGGATAGGCAGCCGCATACGAGCCATAGCCACCGTAATAGCCGCCAGTGTACGCGCCGTAGTAGCGCGGGAGCAGCGTCGCCCGTCCGGTGACGTAGCTGCGGTTGGCGTAGCCACCGTAATAGCCGGCAGGATAGCCAGCATTATACGCGACGACTCCGGCCGTCGGTGCAGCCGCATAGATTGGCCCGCCGCTGGAAATAAATTGCCTGCTGGAATAGCCCTTGGTGCCCATCCATGCCACGCGACACCATGAAGGGCCGCACTTCAATACGCGTACAGCGGAGCCTGCCGGCATCCAGCCGATGACGCTGTGACCGATGCCGGGCCCGCTGCGCACATTAAGATTATCGGTAACTGTTGCAGCCGAGACCGCAGCCGTAGAGAGCAGCACGGCGCCCACGGCGAGTGAGAGAGCCTTCGTTTGCATGTTACATCTCCTAGGTTCGAGAGCACGGTGAGATTAGGGAATAGGATCTATAGGCGCGTCTTGTCATTTGCGTTCTCCCTTGCCGTTAGTTTATTGGCCGCTGCCCACGGTTCGTGCCATGACATCGAGGCATCCTGGGCTGAGTTGCGTGTGGTGAGCCAGTAAACACCCCTCAATTCTGCCCTCGCCAGGCTGCACGTTTGCACACTTCGATGCGATGTCGGCGCGACATTGGCTGGCAACGGTCGCAGCTCCGATCAACACGACTTGGCACTCTCGAGTGAGGTCGGCGAGATGCGAGTTAAGGCAGGATCTGATGGCTCCGCCACCCGCCGCTACATTACCACAGGCCGCCCTGATATCCTCGGCACATACTTTTATAAGTTCCTGCGCCGGCGCGTATGTGGTCGAGAGCAACACAACGGTAGCGATTGCAAAAATGCCTCTTGCCATCGGGACCTCCAGACGGTTTGACTGATACGTCCCCCCCCCGAAGGAACCCCACTACATCATAGCAATACGCCACGAGTTTGCATGACAACCATTGCACCTATGGGCAATTCACACGAGAGGGCCGTCGTATTAAACGGTCTGCACCCACTAATGCAGGGGACAACGAATGCCGCTGGTCTCTCACAAGGGCGCTCTTGCCATTGCAGCCGTGATCGACATTGCGGTCTATTCGACCACCGGTCCTGTCTGTGCGAAAGCGCTGGCGACGCGCCACAAGCTGCCGCCGCGGCATCTTGAGCCGGTCTTGCAGGCGCTGGTGCGCGACGGCATCTTGAAGGGCATTCGTGGTCCGCGCGGCGGCTACGAGGTCGCGCGTGAACAAGCGAAGATCACCGCGGAGGGCATTTTGAATTCCGTAGGACGCATCGAAGAGGCAGACGAGCCGCTGCCTGAATCGGAGCTCATCGGCGCAGTCGTTCAGCCGACACTCGCGATTGCCGAGCAATATTTCTCCGCCGCGCTGCGCGAAATCAACGTGGCCGATCTGGTGCGGCAAGCGCTCCATGTACGCGATCGCGACCTGCACTCCTTCGGCACCCCTGAGGCTAAACTCGGGTGACTCGGGCACCGGCGTTGCCGTCGCATCTTTAGGTCCGCACCGGTGAAAAGCTGATGTCCGCCAAAGGCGCAGATCAAAACTTAGCGCGGGTTTGGCTTCAGATTTCGAGGCATGAGAGGAAGAACTGAAGAAATATATGATTCCTAAGATAAAAACGGCATTTCCCAGCCGTGAGCGCTGTGCGCTTTCAAAGCGAACTGGACAGTGGACGAATATCTTTCGTCAGCTTAGGACCAACACCAGATGTCGCCCTGCACCGCGCAGTTCTCAACGTGAAATGAAAACTCGCCCCTCGCGAGGTCCCCGGCGTGGCCCAGATCCGGCCGCCGTGGTCTTCGATGATAGTACGGCAAATGGACAATCCCATTCCCATGCCGTGAGCCTTGCTCGTAAACATCGGGCGGAAGATTTCTTCGACGTGCGACGTGGAGATTCCCGGTCCGGAATCTTCCACGGAAACCTCTACCTGACCGTCTTCGTTGAGTTCAGACTTGATGCTCAGTCTGCGCGGTAAGGGCGCCGATTCCATGGCGTCTTTTGCGTTGAGAAGGAGATTGAGGACGAGCTGCCGCAACTGCACCTCACGGCCGTTGACGGGCGGCAGAAGCTCACCAAGCTCCGTATGCACCTCGATCTCGTGCTTTTGCAGCTCGCTCCGCATCAACTGCAGCACCGCCCCTATGACGCCGTTGATTTCGACAGGACCGCTCTTCTGGTGATCCTTCCTGAACATTGCTCCAAGATTCTTGATAATATCCGCCGCGCGAAAAGTCTCCTCCGTCAGCTCAGCGATGGCATCGCACGCTTTCTCGATGTTTGGGGCGTTGCTGTTCAGGAGCATCAGAGCCAACTCGCTCTTTGAGGCGATAGTCGTCAGAGGCTGCCTGACTTCATGCGCAATCGAAGCAGCGAACTCTCCGGCTGCAGCGATCCGGTTCATCTGCATCAGCTCGTACATCGTAGTGCGCGCCGCCAACTCCGCGGCTTGACGCCGCCAATGTTCATAAAGCAACCAGGCGATCAGCAGGGTCTGCAAGACGAGTGCGGCGCAGACCACAAGGATCCGCGTGCGATAGCGCTCCCAGGTACTCGGCTCGCGAAAAGAGATCTCGCTTCCAGGGGGGAGTCGGTTCGCGGCGATCCCCCACCGTTGCATCTGCCTCCAGTCGTATTTCGGCTTTTCAAATCCGATGGACGGCGGGCTGACGTCTTTTCCGTTTTCGCCGTCTAGCAAGCGTATCGCGGCTGTTGCTGTGAGCTCGCCAGCCTTCGGGACCGAATGCATCGGTCCGCCGACGATCTCGCCGCCAAAATAGCCGCCCTGATAGGAAAAGATTGGAGAATTAGCCACGGCATAAAGACGCTTGAGTGCGGTGTCGCCCTCGTGGGAAACGCCGGCGGCATCGACGTTCAGCAACTGCCAGAAGATCGCCGAATGCGGAGGAAGCTCTGCAGCGTTTTTCAGGATTTCTTCAAATGAGAGATGATTGTACCACCTGAACGAGACGCGGCCCTCGTACGGTTTCGCCTCCTTGCGGATTTCTTCCACCCAGAATCTTTCAACGGGCGAATCGCCGGTCACGACGGCGATGATCTGCGTGTCGGGTAGGACCTGCACGATGCTGTCGAAGAAGGTGCGAAAATCATTTCGGACCGCGATCACGGCATCTTTCGGCGTGAGATCGAGCTGCCGGACGCGACGCTCCTCGACAGCCGTGAATACCACCGGCGTTTCCGGAAACAGCTCACGCCGATGCAGCTGTA